>Ga0209379_10001633_pt1 | contig 14428 bp, 13 predicted proteins | sample tdDd001_FD_187124 | JGI IMG/M metagenome (GOLD analysis project Ga0209379, IMG submission 187124) | Marine sediment microbial communities from the Atlantic coast under amendment with organic carbon and nitrate - tdDd00.1 (SPAdes)... | ecosystem: Environmental > Aquatic > Marine > Coastal >...
GTCAATTACGCCAGGGATTTGTGAGGAAGTCTTCTTTAGAGGTCTGATGTTTACAGGATATGAAGAAAAAATGTCGCCAATGAAAGCGATGTTGATATCAGGATTATTCTTTGGATTATTCCATTTCAATCTTCAAAACTTGATGTTACCAACTTTTTTAGGTGTCATATTTGCTTGGCTTGTGTATACAACCAATTCTTTATATTCAAGTATGATTGCCCACGGTTTATTTAATTTTATTGGTGTTTTGATTATGATGAATGGGCAAAGTGATACATCAACTGAAAGTTTGGACTCTGCTTTGATTTTATTAGAAGAGCAAGGAGGTCAGATCTTGATGTCTCTCATGATCGTATCAATAGTTGCAAGTGCGTTCTTATTTCTCTTTATGTACCTATTAAAGAAGGATTTTGTTCATTTGAATATTGGTGATACTCTGATAATAAAAGATCATCATTTAAAAATAGCCGGTGTTGATGAGCATTCTGTACAGATTTTGCAAAAAGACGAAATAAAGGTTATTACAAAATCTAAACTGAAATCTTTGGATTATAAGATTATTAGAGAAAAGAAATCTTATTCAAAAATATCTAATTGGAATTATGTTTTCATTGGATTTGTATTAGTTTTATATATTGGATTTTCAGTTCTAATTTATGGATAACTCAGGCTTGCCTGAGTTATTTTTTTACCTTGACTTAACACAAGCTAAACGAACTTTACAAAAGCAACTGTTATACTTGGTTTGTAATTAACGTGATGTCGGCAAGACAGAAATATACAAATGAAATATAATGGAGGTAATTGAAAGTGAGAATAATAATATTATTAGCGGTTGCTGCAATTGCAATTGGATTAACAGGTTGTGGCAATAATGAATCTACAGATACGAGTCAAGAAGCGAGTGGTTCTGTTAAGAATGATATAACCATTAGTGTTGTTGGTTCTACATCGGTAACACCAGCACTTGAGTTAATCGCTACAGCATACGAAAAGAAGAACCCAAACATCAGAGTAGATATTCAAGGTATCGGATCAACTGCAGGCGTTAATGCAGCTAATGACGGGACAGCTGATATCGGTATGGCTTCAAGAAACCTTAAAGAGTCAGAAGGTGGGTATGGTTTAACAGAATACATTTTGGCATTTGATGGTATCGCAGTTGTAACACACCCTTCAAATCCAATTAAAGAGTTAGATAAAGAAACGGTTACAAAAATATTTACAGGAGAAATCACAAATTGGTCAGAAGTTGGTGGTGAAGATGCAACAATTATTGTAATCTCTAGAGAAGAAGGTTCAGGTACAAGAGGTGCATTTGATGACATCATGGATTTGGAAGCAAAGAATGATGCTGGAGAGAAATACTCATTAATCGTTGACGATGCAATCATCGCAGACGGAAACGGAGCAGTAAAAGCCAATGTCGCTTCTAAAGATTTAGGTATTGGTTATATCTCGCTGTCATATATTGATGCATCGGTTCAACCATTAAAAGTTGATGGCATTGATCCTACAGTAGACAATATCGTAAACGGTTCATATAAAGTATCAAGACCATTTTTACTACTTACTAAAGGAGCAGTTGATGCCGAGGTACAAGCATTCTTAGACTTTGCTCTCGGATCAGAAGGACAAGAAATGGTAAAATCAAAATGGGTTCCGTCGAAATAACATATAACTAACAAAGAGGATTCGTCTTTAGGGACGGATTTTCTTTTTTTGATTTAGAAGATTTCGTGCACGACCAGGCAAACTTAATCTGATTTGGACTTAGCCGTTAGCTTATTTGACTTAACATGGATTTTACTTGTTGTTAATAATGCGACAACACAACGTGGCTATAATAAGATGAAAGTAGCAGGAGGAAACTATGGAAAGAATATTAACTCAAAGGAAAATAAAATCAAGAAAGAAAGCAATTAAACTAGATCGTTTGGTCATCGAAAAAATAATAAAAAATATATTTCTACTGGCAGCAATCACATCAGTAGCCTTTATGGTTCTAATCGCTGGTTTTACTTTGGCAAAGGGATTACCTGCCATTAAGGAAATTGGATTGTTGGAATTTGTATTCGGCATGAAATGGAAACCTGGGGCGAAAATATTTGGAATATTTCCTATGATTATTGCATCGTTGTACGCAACGATCGGAGCAATTGTTGTTGGTGTTCCGATAGGATTATTGACTGCGATATTCATTGCAGAAGTAGCACCAAAGTGGATACGCAATATTTTGGAACCGATGGTTGATTTATTGGCAGCTATTCCGTCGGTGGTTTATGGATTCTTTGGTCTAATTGTCATTTTACCCATCATAGATAAGCAATTTCGAAATGGTGGTAACAGTTTACTGGCAGTTATATTGATATTGGGAGTGATGATTTTACCAACGATTATCAATATTTCTGCCTATGCTATAAAAACGGTTCCGAAAGAATTTAAAGAAGGCTCTTTAGCCCTTGGTGCCACCAAAATGCAGACGATATTTAAGGTGACATTACCAGCAGCAAAATCAGGTGTTTTAGCAGGTGTGATCTTAGGCATTGGTAGAGCAGTTGGTGAAACGATGGCTGTTTTATTGGTTGCTGGAAATGCAGCAATTATGCCGACGAGTCTTATGAGCAGAGTCAGGACGCTAACAGCCAATATTGCAGTTGAAATGTCATATGCTACAGGACTTCATCAAGAAGCGTTATTTGCTACGGGTGTTGTATTATTTGCTTTTATCATTGTATTAAATATTGCACTTAGAGCAGTGACTTCTAAGGAGGTATACTAATGAGAAAAATCAAAGACAACTTGGTTACAGGATTGATTTGGATAGCTGGTGCTATTACAGGATTAATCTTAATATGGATAGTTTTGTATGTAGTTATCAACGGTATCAGTGAATTAAATATAGAGTTTTTATTTGGCAATGGTGATGAAAAAGGGCTTATTCCGATGATTATCTCTACTGTTTATATCATTGCATTATCACTTGTGATTGCAGCACCTCTAGGGATTTTGAGCGCTATATATCTAGTGGAGTATGCCAAACAAGGCAGATTGGTCAGTATCATTCGATTTTCAATAGAGTGTTTGGCATCGATACCGTCCATATTATATGGTTTGTTTGGTTTGATTTTCTTCGTGACCATATGCAAACTCAGTTTTTCACTATTATCAGGTGCTCTTACTGTTAGTATTATGATACTACCTACTATCATAAGGACAGTAGAGGAAGCTTTAAAAACAGTGCCGCAGTCCTATCGTGAAGGTAGTCTGGGTTTAGGAGCTACAAAGATAAGAACTATTACAAAGGTCGTAATTCCAAGTTCTATATCCGGAATAGTCACTTCACTTATTCTATCGGTAGGCAGAATCATTGGAGAAACAGCAGCTATTTTATTGACAGCGGGCATGGTCGCAAGAATACCAACTTCTGTCATGGATTCGGGACGTACTTTATCGGTTCACTTATATTATTTGGCAAAAGAAGGTATATCTTTTGAAAAAGCATTTGCAACTGCCACGGTTTTATTGGTGATGGTTCTGGTATTAAATCTTTCAACCAAAGCATTTGCCAAGTGGATTGAAAGAAAGAACGGTTTGGTATAGTTACATTTAATTTAGGAGGCAACATGAGTGACATTAAAATAAGAGTTCAAAATTTGGATTTACATTATGGTGCTTTTCAAGCACTTAAAGATATTAATTTGGATATAGAATCCAACAAGATTACAGCGCTGATTGGACCGTCTGGTTGTGGTAAATCAACTTTTCTTAAGACTATCAACAGGATGAATGATTTAATAGAGACATGTCAGTACTCAGGTGATATTACTTTAGATAGAAAGAATATTCAAAATGAATATGATGTTATTGATTTAAGAAAAAAAATAGGAATGGTATTTCAAAAACCTAACCCATTTCCAATGAGCATTTATGACAATGTAGCATATGGTCCAAGAGCACATGGCATCAAGAAGAAAAATCAATTAGATGAAATAGTAGAAAGAAGTCTGAAATCAGCAGCTTTATGGGATGAAGTAAAAGACAGACTTAAAAAAAGTGCATTAGGACTTTCGGGAGGACAACAACAGAGACTTTGTATTGCAAGAGCTATAGCGGTTGAACCAGAAGTTTTATTAATGGATGAACCAACATCAGCACTTGACCCGATTGCAACACTCAAAATTGAAGAATTAATTATGACTTTAAAAGAAGAGTATTCAATTGTAATCGTCACACATTCAATGCAACAAGCGGGGCGTGTTTCTGATAATACTGCATTCTTCTTAATGGGAGAACTCATTGAATTTGGTGTCACAACGGACATTTTTAAAAATCCAAAACATCAAAAAACAGAAGATTATATTACTGGAAGATTCGGTTAGGAGTTAGTAATGAGAAATATATTTGAGCAAGAACTGAGAGATGTTACTACAGAAGTTATTAAAATGGCAAAGAAAGTGGATGTGATGTTAAACGATAGCATCAGAGCATTACAAGAAAAAGATTTGAAAACTGCCAAGGAAATCATCAATAGAGATGATGTAATAGATAAAATGGAATTGGATATCGAAGACCAATGTATCAATATCATTGCCAAACAAAGTCCTGTTGCTAGAGATCTAAGACGAATTAACACTATTCTTAGGATGATTAATGATCTAGAGCGAATTGCAGATCATTGTGTAAACATTTCAAAAGTTGTAATTGCAAACAATGGTCGTGATTTTCTTAAACCTCTTGTAGATTTACCCAGAATGCAAGTCATCTGTTCTGAGATGATTGATGACGCGATCATTTCATTTATGGAAGAAGATGTGATGAAAGCGAGGAGTATTGTTAAAAGAGATGATGAAGTAGACATTATTTATGAAAAAATTTATGTAGAATTACTTGGTATGTTAGCAGAAGATTCTGGTTTGAAAGATCAAGTTGTGATGTTGTTGTTAATAGGTCGCTATTTAGAACGTATTGCGGATCACACAACAAATGTAGCAGAAAGAACCATTTATATGATGACAGGACAGTTCACTTAAAAGAAGCACCTAAATCATGTGATTTAGGTGTTTGTATTATGCGTAATTAAAGAAGTAGTCTAAGGCCTCTAAGCAGATAACAGAGCGAAGTTCATGAATGGACTTAACATTTTTCTTTTCGAATCCAGCCACACCATTTTGTAATATCGAAGCGCCGAATGACCTTTCAATTGCACCGTTGTAGGTAAATAGAACACAGTGCTCAGCAGCAAAACCACTGACAACTAAAAATTGGACATCCAAAGATTTAAGAAGTTTTTCAAGATCGGTTTGCCAAAAAGCGTTGGAATGAAATTTTTGTATAAAATGATCAGAATCTTCTAGAATCAAGTCACTGATGTTTTCAAATCCTTTAGATCCAGGACCTTCTCCAGCTTCTTCATCTTGTATGACGATCACTGGTTTACCAGCCTCTCTAAATAGTTTGCTGGTTTCATTAATATATTCAAGTGCATTTGTTAATGACTCTCTAAAAGGTTTTTGATCGTAGAAATCTTGTTGCATATCAATAATAAGTAATGCGATGTTCATAGGTTCTCCTTAGTTCGTAGGGTTACATCCGTCTGTATAATTTTATTCATCATAAAAATCCCCTCCTTATAAGTACTATTAATGTTTTAACAACTTAATAGTACCTCATACAAAGAGGGGATTGCTATGATTTTTTGATTTAAATTAAAGTATCATAAAATATTTTGATACAGAGATGACATTTAACTCTTGAAGTTTATGAATGATATCAAATAATTTGGTCTCAGAAATATTTGTGATTGTAAATGCCAGATCGTGAGAATCAGCAAAATCTTTGATTTCTATATTACCATGATTAAAGAATTTAAGGATTTTCTCTAAATTGATTGGCTGGTTCAAGCTGTACAATCTAACCAACCAGTCATGTTGTCCCTGTGCATAGTGACAGATTTTAACTTGTTTAAGATTTGGTGAAACGATTTTCTTATCATTTAATAGAATATCTAGAATATCACCATAAATAGCACTAGCAGTTGGTTCTTTACCAGCACCTTTACCTGAAAAGTGCATTTCTCCAATATCTTCAAGGTCCATCGCAACCATATTGTATTCATTGTCTATTAGACCAAACATTGAATTGGATCTCACATACACTGGTTTAACAAATGCATGGAGACAATGATCATAATTGATTGCTTTTGACACCAACTTGATTTTATAACCCAGTTGTTTTGCAATCGTCATATCCTTTTCATCCAAGTTAGTGATACCATCAATAAGGATATCTTTAACTTTTAACACATTATTCATTGATAAATGTGTCAATATCGATAGTTTCCTAGCCGCGTCAAATCCTAAAACATCTGAAGAGGGATCTGATTCTGCAAAACCAGCATCTTGTGCATCTTTCAAAGCATTATCATATGAGAGATTTTCATTATACATTTTTGAGAGTATGTAGTTTGTTGTACCATTTAATATACCGGTAACACTTTTAACTGGGTGTGCAGCCAAACTTTCTTTTATTGTTTTTAGTACAGGAATACTACCACCAACACTCGCTTCATAATTAAGTGTCACATGGAACTTGTTAGCTAGAGCGATTAATTCATCACCATGTTCTGCCATTAAATCCTTGTTGGCTGTGATAACATGTTTTCTTGCCTGTAGGGCACTTTTAATATAATCATAAGCTGGATGAATACCACCCATAACCTCAATGACAATATCACAAGTCGATTTAAGGATATCTTCATAAGAGTCTGTAAAAAATTTGCTGTGTTTATTATTTTGATATTTCCCAATATTTCTAACAAGAACATGAGAAATATTGATGAATTCATCATATGTTTGTAAAGTGCTTTTACTGTTTTTTTCTATAATTTCAAATACGCCAGAACCAACTGTTCCATAGCCTAATAATGCAACTGATGTCATAATGCCTCCTATTCGACTCCAATAAGTTTGAGCTTTGATACCCCTTCGATTGCTTTTAATGTTGTTAATATCTGCTCAAGTGTTGTGCTTAGTTTACTCACATCAAATGTAATACTGACATTTGCTGAATTATTGACAGGAGCATCCTGACTAATGGTTAAAACATTACCATTAGATGCTGCAATATGTCTTAATAAAGAAGATAAGGTCCCTGATTTATGTGACAACAATAAATTCACAGTAGCTTTTCTTTCAACATTACTTTCAATTAGTGGAAATACTTTATCGTGGTATTTGTAATATGTACTTCTAGAAATACCAACAAGCGCAACCACTTTTGAAACACCAAGCGTTTCATCGGCTTTCATCATTTCTTTTGCTTCGATGACTTTTTCAAAGACATCTGGTAAAACGGATTTATCAACTAAGATATATTTATTATTCATATGGCCTCCTTGTGTGCGTGTGACGGACAAGTGTATTTGCTTTTTTTATGTATTTTGGGTAGTATAACATAAGTAAAAACAACAAACAAGGGATATTCAAGTTAATTATAGATACTACAAGATATAGGGTTAGAACATACGTTCTATACACCCGGTTGATTTTTGTTTAATTATCCTGTAAAATAAGAGTAGCGTTTTAGACGCAATTTTATAGTAAGAGGTGTTTGAATGGTACAGAAAAAGAAAAATTCTTATGATAACAATAGTATTTCTGCGCTTAAAGGTGCGGATAGAGTAAGAAAAAGACCGGCAGTTATATTTGGATCAGATGGCTTAGAAGGCTGTCAGCATTCGTTCTTTGAGATTCTTTCGAACTCAATAGATGAAGCCAGAGAAGGACATGGTAATTTAATTGAAGTAACCCGTCATGATGACTGGTCAATAACAGTACAAGATCATGGTAGAGGGATCCCACTTGATTACAATGATAAAGAGAAGAAGTTTAATTGGAAGTTAGTTTATTGTGAATTGTATGCTGGTGGTAAATATAATAACAACGATGGTGAAAACTATGAGTACAGTTTAGGACTTAACGGACTTGGTGCTTGTGCAACTCAATACAGTTCTGAATATATGAATGTTGTTGTTTATAAAGACAATACTAAATTTGAAGTAAATTTTAAAAAAGGGAAAAATGTTGGTGGCTTAAAGAAGGAACCTTGTGAACATGTTTCAGGTACAGTTCAAACTTGGAAACCAGATTTAGATGTTTTTACTGAAATCAGTATTCCATTGGAGTTTTATCAGAATAGACTTAAAAAACAATCCATTGTAAACCCTGGTGTTATTTTTAAATTACATGATGAGTTTACTGGAGAATCATTTGAATATTGTTATGAAAATGGAATTGTTGACTATATTAAAGAAGTTAATGATGAAAAGAACTTTACCGATGTTATGTTCTATTCAGATGAAGGTCGTGGTAGAGATAGAGAAGATAAACCGGAATACAAGGTAAAAGTCGATATGGCTTTCTCTTTTAACAATGAAGTGAATTTAACAGAGTATTATCATAACTCAAGTTTCCTTGAACATGGTGGTTCACCTGATAAAGCAGTTAAAAATGCTTTTATTTATGAAATTGATAAGTTTATTAAAAAAGTTGGTAAATACACAAAGGGCGAAAAGAAGATTTCGTTCCAAGATGTACAGGATAGTTTGGTTATAGTAATCAATTCATTTTCAACTATGACGAGTTATGAAAACCAAACAAAAAAAGCCATTAACAATAAATTTATTCAAGAGTTCATTACAGATTTGATTAAAGCAAAACTTGAAATCTATTTTATAGAAAATAAAGTAGAAGCTGATAAAATTATAGATCAAATATTGATCAATAAACGAAGTCGTGAAAAAGCTGAAAAAACAAGACTTAATTTAAAGAAAAAACTAAGTGGCAAGATTGATATGAACAATCGTGTGGCTAAGTTTGTTGATTGTAGAACAAAAGTTATTGGCGAACGAGAACTTTATATCGTGGAGGGTGATTCGGCCCTTGGAGCGTGTAAGTTAGCAAGAGATGCAAACTTCCAAGCTTTGATGCCGGTAAGAGGAAAAATACTAAACTGTTTAAAGGCAGATTATGATAGGATTTTTAAAAGTGAAATCATCATTGACCTATTAAAGGTAATGGGCTGTGGTGTGGAAATCAAATCTAAACACAATAAGGATTTAAATACTTTTGATTTGAATAATTTAAACTATGACAAAATTATCATTTGTACCGATGCGGATGTGGATGGTTTCCAGATTAGAACCTTAATTATGACTATGTTATTCAGATTGATACCTAGTTTGTTTAATGAAAACAAAGTTTTTATAGCTGAAACACCATTATATGAAATTACAAATAAAGGCAAAACACATTTTGCTTACAGTGACAAAGAAAAGAATGAGATTGTAGAAACACTTGAAGGCAATATTAATATTCAAAGATCCAAAGGTCTTGGTGAGAATGATCCCGAGATGATGTGGCAAACGACTATGAATCCGGAATCAAGACAATTGGTTGGGTTTTCTGAAGAAGATGAAGTTTTAACAGCTACTATGTTTGAAACATTATTAGGAGATGACATTCAAAGTCGTAAACAGTTTATTGAAGATAAAGGTTCAAAATATATTGATCTATTAGATTTGAATTAGGAGTAGAGAATGCCAGGGATTATTGAGAGCAAAATATCAGATACTCTTGAAAGTAATTACATGCCATATACTATGAGTGTAATTGTATCAAGAGCTATACCAGAAATAGATGGCTTTAAACCATCACATAGAAAACTTCTTTATACAATGTATAAGATGAAGTTGATTACTAAACAACGTACAAAATCAGCAAATGTTGTTGGTCAAACCATGAAATTGAATCCTCATGGTGATCAAGCTATTTATGCTACCATGGTTAGATTGACAAAAGGTCATGAAGCTTTATTACATCCTTTTGTAGACTCTAAAGGAAACTTTGGTAAAATCACATCTAGAGATATGAAATTTGCTGCTTCAAGATATACAGAAGTAAAATTATCACCTCTTTGCGAAGATGTCTTTAAAGATATAGACAAAGATGCTGTTATGTTTATGGATAATTATGATGGACAGATGCAAGAGCCTAGACTATTGCCTGTTGCATTTCCAAATATACTGGTAAATCCTAATAAAGGGATTGCTGTAGGTATGGCAAGTAATTTTTGTAGTTTCAATTTATCGGAAATGTGTGATGCAACAATAGCTTATATGTCCGATGAAAACATTGACCTTCATGAGTATATCAAAGGACCAGATTTTCCAACTGGTGGTGATTTGGTTTATGACAAAAATGTTATGGATAAGATTTATAATACCGGAACCGGATCATTCAAAGTTCGTAGTCAGTATCAGTATGTAAAAAAACATAATTGTATTGAGATTACAGAGATTCCTTATACTGCTACTGTTGAACAAATTATAGACAAAGTTATTGAAAATATAAAAATCGGTAAGGTAAAAGAAATATCAGATATTAGAGACGAGACCGATTTAAAGGGTCTACGTATTACTATCGATTTAAAAAGAGGCACAGATCCTGATAAGTTAATGGCAAAACTCTTTAAATTAACAGCTCTAGAAGATTCGTTTTCTTGTAACTTCAATGTTCTTATTGGTGTAACACCTAAAGTATTAGGTATTAAAGGAATATTAAGTGAGTGGTTGAAGTTTAGAATTGATTGTATTCGAAATATTACATTATATGATATCAATAAGATTTCAGAAAAATTACATCTATTATATGGTTTACAGAGGGTTTTATTAGATATTGATAAAGCTATAAAGATTATTAGAGAGACAGAATTTGATAAAAATGTTATTCCGAATTTAATGGTTGCATTTAAAATTGATGAAATTCAAGCTGATTTCGTAGCGGATATAAAACTTCGTAATATTAATAAAGAGTATATTCTAAAGAAAACAAGTGAAGTTGACGCTTTAGAAAAGCAATTAAAAGAGTTAAAAGAAATTGCTAAAAGTGATGCTAAAATTAAAAAGTTGATTGCAAAAGAGCTAGGAACTATTCAAAAGAAATATGGAATTGATAGAAAAACAAGAATAATTGAGTCGGATAAAATTACCACACATCAAGAAACTGCTTTTATTGAAGATTATAAGTGTAAATTATTCTTTACTGACCACAATTATGTTAAGAAAATAACATTAGTTTCTTTAAGAGGTAGTGATGTTCATAAATTAAAAGATGATGATCACATCCAGCAAGAACTGGATGCAACTAATAAATCTGACATATTGTTCTTCTCTTCGAAGAGTAATGTTTATAAGATGAAAGCATACGAATTTGACAATATTAAAGCAAGCTCGTTAGGTACTTATTTACCAAATGTACTTGAAATGGAAGATGGTGAAAGAATTATTCATACGGTTGTTACGACCGATTATAGTGGCTTTATGATTTTTGCTTTTGATAATGGAAAAGTTGCTAGAGTACCGCTTTCAAGTTACGAGACCAAGACAAATCGTAAAAGACTTGTAAAGGCCTATTCTGATTTTGCGCCATTAGTGTCTATGTTTTATTTTAATGAAGAGTCAGATCTTATTTTAAATAGATATAATGCGCCAGATGAATTGAGGGTTGTTCTTTTAAATACAGAACTGATTAGTGAAAAAACAACTAAGAACACCAAAGGTATTCAAATCATCCGTTTGAAAAAGGGGAGTGTTATGAATATTGCATTAAAAGCATCAGCGTGTGATATTTCAAAGCCTGAGCAATATCGAATTGATAAGGTGCCGATGTCTGGTAATTCTATTGATATTATGGACCGTTTGTTGATGCAAAGTTACATGAAATAAAATAAAAAAAAATAAAAAAAATAAAGCTTGATTTAATAGTCTCAGGGGTATATAATGTTGAGACGTGTTGAGAATGTTATCGTACATGGAATTGCCTGCGTGTGTGCTTTGATAATGTTTTTAACATCAAAAGCGGAAAAGAAATCCAGTCGCGAGATCGGATTTTTTTAGCACATGAAAAAGGAGAATAACATGGAAAAAATGATTAAATTTAGGGAACTTGGATTATCGGATAACATTATTCGAGCTCTAGAGAAAAAAGGATTTGAAGAACCAACACCAATTCAAGCACAAACTATTCCACTATTATTAAGTGGTTCAAAAGATATTATTGGGCAAGCACAAACTGGTACAGGTAAAACTGCAGCATTTGGTTTACCAATCTTAGAGAAAATTAAGAAACATGAAAGCTTTATTCAAGCAATCGTAGTAGCGCCTACAAGAGAGTTAGCTATTCAAGTTGCAGATGAGTTGAATACTTTTAAAACAGATAGAAACATTAAGATTGCAACTGTATATGGTGGACAGTCTATATCAGAGCAATTAAGACGTTTGAAGTCAGGTGTTGATATTGTAGTAGGTACACCAGGTAGAATAATTGACCATTTAAATAGAAGAAGTATGAAATTAGACAGAGCACAATATGTTGTTCTTGACGAAGCAGATGAAATGTTAAACATGGGCTTCAGAGAAGATATTGAAAAAATATTAGAGCATGTGAATAAAGAAAGACAAATGCTTTTATTCTCAGCTACTATGCCACAGGAAATTTTACAAATTGCAAAGCGTTTCATGGGCGATTATGATATTATTCGTGTTAAGAAACAACAATTAACAACTAATTTAACTGATCAGATTTATTTTGAAGTTAACAGAAATGATAAATTTGAGGCGTTAGGTCGTATTGTAGATATTGAAGAAGATTTCTATGGTATTGTATTCTGTAGAACAAAAGTAGATGTTGACACAGTAACTTCTAGACTTATTGAAAGAGGTTATGATGCAGATGCTTTACATGGTGATGTATCACAGCACCAACGTGAAAGAATATTAAGAAAATTCAAAGCTAAGCAAATTAATGTTTTAGTTGCAACTGACGTTGCTGCTAGAGGTTTAGATATCAATGATTTAACTCATGTTATTAACTATTCATTACCACAAGATCCAGAAAGTTATGTTCATAGAGTTGGTAGAACTGGCCGTGCAGGTAAAGAGGGTACAGCGATTACTTTTGTTACTCCAGATGAGTATAGAAAATTACTTTATATTCAACGTATAGCTAAAACTGATATTAGAAAAGAACAAGTTCCAGATGTACAAGATATTATTGATATCAAGCGTACTCGTATTATGGATGAATTGAAGTTTGCAGTTGAAAATGGTCGTTTTGACTATTATAAAGATATGGCGAGTGAATTAATGGCTTTAGGAAATCCTGAAGATGTTATTTGTGCGTTATTAAAAAATTCATATAAAGATGAGTTGGAAGTTAAAAGCTACAGCAAAATTAGAAAAGTACAACTTGAGAGACAAGGTAAAACTAGATTATTTATTGCCTTAGGTAAAGATAGCGGTATGAACGTTAAGAAATTAATTGCTTTTATTCAAAATGAAGTAAAAGTTGATGCTAGAGTTATCAGAGATATTAAAGTTCTTGAGTCATTCTCATTTGTAACATTACCTTTTAGTGAAGCTGAAATGGTTCTTGAAGCATTTAAGAAGAAGAAAAAAGGTAGAAAAGCTATCGTAGAAAAAGCAAACATGAAAAAGTAATATAATGAAGTAAGTATAGAAATATGCTTGCTTCTTTTTTTTATGGGTACAAATGACATATAATTGTAATTTGAAATACTTTTATTTCGGAGTAAAATTGATTATAATAGAACTAATATAAAGGAGGTTGCATGGAAAAGAATAATTCGTGGAAAAAACTTATTGAATTTACGATTGCCATAGTAGCTATAGCGACACTTGCTAAAATGTATTATGAGGCAAAATTACTAGATTTAACATTAGGCATTTTTAACTTAGAATTTGGTGGTAAAAGTATTCATAGAGTATCGTGTAAGTCTTTAATGTACATTATGAGAAACTCAGAGCCAGATCAACTGTTTACAGAAGAGATGAAGGCCGATGGATGGAAACTGACAGATGTGTATGGTAGAGGTCATTTGTTTGAGCGTAACGGCGAGGAAATCCTTGTAATAGCCCGTGAACACCTAGGGCGTTATAAAGTCTTTGAGATACAAAATAAGCACTACTTCTTATCTTTAGAAGAAGCTTAAACCTAACATTTGTTAGGTTTTTTTACTCTCTAATAAACTAATGCGATTATTCGATATTATCTCATTTTTTTGAATATTACTTTCTTTCAATTCTCTGTTGACTTTTATAGCTCATCTTGATATTATATAAAAGCTGCTAGGGAATAGCGCAGCAAATAATTTCAATTCATACCATTAATTTGTAGATAAAAATTGAAATGAAAAATATGATATTGGGTGTTGACTTTTACGGTTCAACTTGGTATTATATAAAAGCTGTTAGAAAACAACGCAGCAAAAGAAAAGCAAATCTGGTGGGAAATTCACAACGAGTTAACAAAAGTAAAACTTAAAAGTATTTGAAAAAATAACTTAAATT
>Ga0209379_10001635_pt1 | contig 14420 bp, 10 predicted proteins | sample tdDd001_FD_187124 | JGI IMG/M metagenome (GOLD analysis project Ga0209379, IMG submission 187124) | Marine sediment microbial communities from the Atlantic coast under amendment with organic carbon and nitrate - tdDd00.1 (SPAdes)... | ecosystem: Environmental > Aquatic > Marine > Coastal >...
TACGTCCTTCAGGTTCAACCACTTTAATAACATTGATATTGTTTTTCCCTTATTTCATCCATGCAAAATACTCATTGATCAGATTAACATCGGCAACTTTTGACGCATGTTCTCTAAGCCACTTGTTAAACTTGTTTCCAATTAAGATGCCACCAATAATATGTGTTAAGGAAATAGAAATGAAAATACCCATAATCCCAAAGTAACGTCCTATTAATAGTAGTGGGACTAAGAGAACCCCCTGTTTTAATAATATAAGTTTTAAACCAAGTAGGGATTCTCCTACCGCATTTAACAGTGAAAGTGTTATATTTCCTATACTGTATAGGCTGTAACTGAAACCCACTATAATCATATATCTGTAAATCAAATCAATTAAAGTCTTATCTTCAGTAAATATACCAGCAATGCCTTTACCAAACACCATCAATACTGCCAAGAGTCCAAGACTCCAAAACACAGATATTTTTCCTGAAAGAGCTACAAGTTGGTCCATATGGTCTTTTTCTTTAGCACCAAAGTGCTTTGCCATTAATGGGACTAAGATAACTGATAATGCGGTTACAACTGCCAAACCCAATGACTCAATTTTCATAGCGATACCAAATGCAGCCACAGCCTCTGAACTTTCACTGGCTATTACTGCTGTCATTAGAGCCACAGCTACTGGATTAATCAGTTGAATCCCAGAAGCTGGAATACCAATTTTAGCAATTTCAATTGCTCTTCCAACAATAACCTTTACTGTTGAAGTTCTTATAAGTCTTTCCTTTATTAACAAGATTAACATTGAAGAAAATACAAAGAACCAGGATATTACAGTCGCAACTGCTGCACCCTGTACACCCATTGGTTTGATTGGTCCAAATCCTAATATAAGAACCCAGTCCAAAACAAGATTGATCAGACCACTGATTGCCATTAGAATCTCTGGAAGAACAACCCGCCCTGTTGACCTTAATGCGGCCATCATATTTAGTGCCACCATAATTAATGGCATACCCAGAATCATAATGTACATATATGCATCAATAAGTGGGTGTAAATTTCGTGAGGCACCTAACAGATCATAGACTGAAAATCTTGAAACCAAGGCAATTCCTACAATAATCAGGGCACTTATACTTGCAAGTAAGATACCAGCAAAAGTTAACTCGCTTGTTTTATGAACATCTTCTTCTCCAAACGCTTGTCCCACCATAGCTCCAATACCTGAAGACAAACCTATAAAAAGACTAATCAAACCCAAATATAATGGATAGGTAAAACTTACTGCTGTTAAAGCCCCAGTCCCTAGACGGCCAATAAAGTAAGTATCTACTAGTTGAAAAAGAAATGTCACCAACATACCTGACAAAGTGGGTAAAATCATTCTTTTGATTGATTTTTTAACATCAATTTTGATTGTGTTCATTGTCTTCTTCCTTTCATGTATATACAACAATTGTATGTACAGCTTTTTTCTTTTATCATACGCCTTATGTCACCGTTTGTCAATAATCATTCTCAACTACTTGACAAAACTAATATTCTCCTATACAATTGTTGTACATACAATAGTTCTTAGGAGGATTATATGGCTAGTAAAAAAATATATTATGAATTTATTCATGAAGTACTTACAGCTGGAAATAGAATTACAGAAGCTGTTGCATTAATACTCAAAGAATATGGTATTACGGAGCCGCAATTCAATATTTTAAAACTTCTACAGGAAGCTGATGGCAAGCCATTAACTGTACTGGAACTTCAAAATGGAATGTATAAAAGATCCAGTAACGTAACCAGAATTATTGATAAATTGGAAGGTAAAGGTCTTGTATCTAGAAAGATATGTCCTGAAAACAGAAGAAAAATGGATATACTTCTCACACCAAATGGATTGGAAGCTACCAAAAAGTATGACAGTTTGGTTCAAGCCTTCCACGAAGGTTTAAATTCAAAACTTAGTGATGAAGAACTTCTGGTACTTACTCAACTTATGCGTAAATTGGAATTAGAGTAGCTTAAAGGTTAGGAGTGATTTTATGGCTACAATCAAAGTGATTCTTGGATCTACCCGTGAAAATCGCGCAGGTGAAAAAGTTGCAAAATGGGTTATGTCTCAAACTAAATTGTATAGTGGTGACTTGGACTTTGATTTCATTGATTTAAGAGACATCAATTTACCTTTCATAGATGAACCAATTTCTCCAATGGCAAGCGACGACTATAAACATGATCACACCCGAAAATGGAGTGCTCTCATTCAAGAGGCTGACGGACTGGTTATTATAACCCCAGAATACAACCATGGGTATCCTGCGGTCTTAAAAAACGCTTTAGACTTTTTATATAATGAATGGGAAAACCTTCCCGTTGCTCTCGTTGGTTATGGTGGCAGTGGTGCCAGATCCTCCATTGGTCAACTCAGACCTGTTTTGGAGTTTATGAGAATGAAGCCATTAGAAGACCAAGTTGGCATAGGCAAAATTTGGGAAGCATTTGAAGACAATGGGGACCTAAAAGCTGATCATGTTCGAGGAGACATCCACAAGTTATTATCTGATTTAGAGAACCTTGTTAAACAAGGCATGTAGAGGTCTGAACTTTAAGTCGTATAGTGACTCACAGAATACTTAAAAAAGTAAAAATTAAATCCCCCCTTTATAATCGAATCCTGTTTAACTCAATAAACTAAAGCCCCAAATCATCCACTATAGTGGTTGTGATTTGGGGCTTAATTTATTCTACCTATGGCTCAACTGAGTAATTTTTTTTCAATCATGTAACTCTATTTAACTACACTTGTAATGATTCCTTCTAATACCGTATCAAGAATCGTCGACTCAACAGACCTTGAATACATTATTGCACCTTTGTATGAGGTCATCATTATTAATGCTGTATTTTTAGCATCCCCTTCAAAGTGGAAACTTCCGTCTTTCTTGCCTACTTCTAAAATCTGAGTGAGTAAATCTACCTCAAAAGTACTGATTTCTGAGATTTTTCCCCTCAAGCTATCTGGAATCACATTAAACTCTGCTTGCATGGATGAAATTGGACAAATATCTTTTTCCTGGACCGTGCCTTTCATACACTCAAACATAAAGGTTAATCTCTCTTTTGAATCTTCTATTTCAAAAGTTTTTTCTTTTAAATACTCTAACTGGCCTTGAATCACTTGTAGAACTGCAATACCTAAATCTTCTTTTTTAGCAAAGTGATGATGAAGCGTTGCCTTTGTTATGCCTACCGCCTCAGATAAGTCTTTATAACTAAAACTGTCGTATCCATATTTTTTTATAAAATCTGTTGCGACTTGAATTATTTGACCTTTTCTATCTTCCATATCTTACTCCATTCAGTATACATAATTTCAACCAGTCTATCATACTAATAGGTAGACGGTCAACGATGCTAAGATATTCAAGATAAGCGAAATCCATTTAAAACTCTCAAATTTTGTTCTTAATTTACTCAAAATATATGTTCTTAGAAAGTTGGATTATTATTCTGAACACTGCCACCAGTCATTAAGAATATTAACCTTGAAAATAGGTCAATAGGTTGGATGGCATCCCAGTGTTCTGATAACTTACCATCTTTTAGCTTAAAGGTATCTGTGATAATAAAGCCTTTTGTCTCATCCCCTCTATGTTTTTTATTTAATGTTGTATGACTGTGTAAAACAACATAATCTCCATCAGCGTAAATCTTTTTTACATCAAATGAGTAATCAGGGAATCGTTTAGTCATAGTCTTTACATACCCTATTAAACCTGGAATTTCATTTGGAATACCTCGGTTATGTTGTGTGTACGTACCGCCACCATAGGTTTTTAAAGTGTAATCAAAGTCATGTTCATTCATTAGATGCTGGAAAAAATCTACTACAACTTTAGCATTTTGACTTTCTTCTTGAGTCCATTGTTCCTGTACATGAGCATTGATATCGATTTGTGGGGTGTTGATTGATTTCATAAATATTCTCCTTTTCATTTACCATTCATACTAGTAGGTAGGTTTCTTTGAGACGATACTATCATACTAGTAGGTAGGTTGTCAAACGATACTTGTACTTTTTTTTTACTTAAGTTCTTCTACTCTTATCATAAAAACTCGGAACAAGAGTATTGAACTATAGTTCAATATATTGCAATCAGACAAAATAATATCTTGTTTTGTGTAAAAAACACGGAGTTTACATTCAATAACTTTCAACTAAAGTTCATAGTCAAACACTTATATTTATGTGATTATATAGATGGTATTACTATTGGTTGGGAGGCATTAAATGAAGCATTTTGTTATACTCTCACTTTCAGAACATAACTTTGCTGTTAGATTTGAAAACATTAATTTAGTGGTAGATTATGAGAATTTCACACCTGCTCATAAAAATGATAAGAATCAAAAAAATTCTGAAGTCCTAAAGAAGTCTCTTCATAATAAGTCCTGATAGGGTTATGTGTATCCACTCTAGACATAAGACTACCAGCGCTTTTTCCTAAATTATACTTAACCAATTTCAAAATTGTCGTTGTTAGCCCACAATCACAACAATTATGGCTTATGTCTAGAGTAGATATTCAAAACCACCTCATAACAAAGCATTATAAAATACGCCCAAGATCATGGGCGTATTTTTTAAAGTATCGAAATTATAATTAATTGAACTTTCCACTATAGTTCCTGTTATTTCACTTTAACCTATAGGAAAATAGATCTATACAGTCATGAAAATGACCACTACAAAAGTATAGACTCTCGGAGGATTAAATGAAAAGCATAACAATTAACAAACTCTTTAATGTTTTATTTATCATTGTATCTGCTATGTTCATAGGAATCGTTGGACTGGGTTATCTGATCTTCAATAACCAAAATGCCTTAGTTCAAAGTCATGAACTTAGGTATGATTCTTACCTTCTTGCTGATGAACTCAGACAAAGCTCTGACGACTTAACTCGATTAGCAAGAACCTACGTTGTTACTGGTGAAAATAAATATGAAGACTTTTATATGGATATATTAGATATTCGTAATGGCAATAAAGCACGACCAGAACATTATGAGCGCATCTACTGGGATCTTGTCATTTCAGATGGCACGCCACCAAGACCAGATTCGGAACTTATGATTTCATTAAATGATTTGATGAAAGAAGCTGGATTCACTGACGCTGAATTCGAAAAACTTACCCAGGCCAATGCAAACTCAGACGGGTTAGTAAATACTGAAGTCATTGCCATGAACGCTATCAAAAACAATCTTAGTGATGAAGCCCAGTCCATGATGAAAGTCAATGAGTCTCCTACTGAGTTTGCTAGACGCATTATGTTTGATACCAACTACCACCAATTCAAAGGGTCAATTGTATCTCCCATCAATGAGTTTTTTGGCATGTTAAATGATAGAACCCTTGCCAACGTTGAATACTATACACTATTGCAAGAAAAACTACTGATTGCAGTGGGTGTCATTTTACTTATTGCTCTTTTATCCATCATAACAATATTTATTATCTTATATAGAAAACTCCAAAGGCCACTCCACGAAATGCCTGAAACGATTACACAAGTAGCCGAAGGTGATTTCACAACCACATTAAATGTACGTTCTAATGACGAACTAGGAATAATCTCAAATCAATTTAATAAAATGGTTTCCGACGTCCGTGGTGTATTAGAAGCAATGAAGAACACAATACAAGCTGCCCAGTCCACATCCTCTGAGATTACTGAGGCGACATCCAGTGCATCAGAATCCAATTCACAAGTTTCAAAAGCAATAATGGAAATTGCAGAAGGTGCATCCAACCTCTCGGAAAAAGCATTTGCCTCCCTTGAATCTTCAAACCACCTCTCTAGTGGCCTTCAAACAATCTCAAATGAAATAACAGGTATGTTTGATAAAACGCAACTTATGAAAGAAAAAAACAATGAGGGGGTCCAATCCATGTTAGAACTTGAGTCGCAGCTTGCTGAAAACTCAAGTGCTGCCCAAAAAGTAGCTAAGGGCATCCAAGAACTCTCTGTTAAATCAGACTTGATAGTCGGTATTTTAGACGCAATTGACAGTATAGCTGAACAAACTAATCTCCTTGCCCTTAATGCAGCCATTGAAGCTGCCCGTGCCGGTGACGCTGGTAAAGGATTTGCCGTAGTTGCTGACGAGGTAAGAAAGCTCGCTGAAGAATCATCAAAAGCCACAAATGAAATTCAATCTATCATTCAAAACATCACATCTATCATCAAATCAACTGAGGATGATATGGAAAGTGCCAAGAATATTGTAATCAATGTAGACAGTAAAATGAAAGACACTAGAAAAGTTTATGAAGAAATAATCCTTGCAACTAACGAGACCATTGAAGGTATTGATACAATTAATACCAACTTACAAGGTTTAGAAAAGACTAAAGAACAGTCCAAAGTTGCAATTGAAGACATGTCTGCCCTTTCAGAGGAAAGTGCAGCTTCTGCTGAGGAAATCACCGCATCGGTTGAAGAACAGGCTAATGCTATGGATCAAATTAATGACTCCATGCAAACCCTCAACGAGTTGGTTGAAAATCTTGGCAGCTTAAGTGAGCGTTTCAAAATCTAAGACTCATATAAATGAGATTGTGCACCAAGTTAAAACACTGTTAAGTGATAGTTCTCCCTTTCACTTAACAGTGTTTTTATGTATAAACACATGTTTTGTTTAGGAATCAAATCGTAGTAATAAGGCAAATATTCCATTATACTTAATATGCAATCAATAATGAAATAGGTGAGGTCATATGAATAAAAAAGACATACTTGAATTGAAAAAACGCTTTAAAAAAGAATCTTGCACATTTACGAAAGTGTGTGGATGTTATGTAGACAGTGAGAAGAATACAGTCTTAAAATTTAGGGAGACCTTTTTAAACTTGCCTGATGAGGAACTGTTTAAATACTTAGAAATTGCCAAAAAATCTCTCTCAGGAAAAATAGGTAACAACCTACTAGAGCTGACCTTTCCCTTAAACGAGAATTTAGAAAATGAGAAACAACAGCTTCTTATGATGCTAAGCAGAAGTGGTCTAAAAGAAGATGCCCTCCTATCCATTTTTTATGAATCTATTATCGAAAGCTTTGATTACTCAGGTAACTATCTTATCCTGCTTTTCCATGATGTATATGATGTTATGGTTAAAACTTCTGACAATCGAAAACTGGACGAGTCTGAAGAAATGTATGAGTATATTCTCTGTGCTATTTGTCCCGTTTCTTTATCAAAAGCCGGACTTGGATATTTTGACAGGGAAAATGCTATTAAAGCCAGACTCAGAGACTGGGTTGTTGAAGTGCCTACCGCTGGGTTTACCTTCCCTGGATTTATAGACCGAGGGTCCGATGTTGACACCCTTATGTACTATACCAAAAATGCCAAAATTCCTCATAGCGAACTTATGGCTGATGGGCTGGGTTGCCTTCCGAAACAGACTGCAAGCAATCAACTTGAGAGTTTTGAATCCCTTGTTAAAAGTACAATAGATTCAGACGAAGACGAAAGTGATGAGGTATTTATCAATATTCAGGAAAGTCTTAACACTATGGTTGAGGAACATAAAGAAATATATGAAGATGTTGATGAAAAACCAATCACGATTTCAGGAAATCTTATTAAAGATATTTTAATCGACAATGGTGTTTCTGAAGAGACTTCCCTTAAAATTGAATCTGCTTATGAGCAAAAGTTTGGTCAAGATCTTCCTCCAGCAGAAAATCTTATTGATACAAAACTCATTAAAAAAAATGCACAAAAGAAAAAAGAAGAACAGCTGTTGAATCAAATTGAAGTCCTTGAGTCTAAACTTGAAAGGGTTGAAAGTGTCACACAGGTTGATCTACAAGAGCATACTGTCACCACTGATGAAGAGGACGATACGATTCATGAGACTTCAGAAGTAATAAAAAGTCAAGAAGACCCAAGTGACCCACTGACATCTACAAAATATGATGTTGTCTTACAGGTTAAGCCTGAGAAACTACACACGATCAAAACAGAACTGATCAATGGACAGCGGTGTATTGTTGTACCAATTGATGATGACGAACAAGCAACTATCAATGGGATTGACGATTTACTTTAGGTATTTTGTCTATTATTTTCATGGATTACTTTTCGATAAAAGACTAAAAATCCGCTTTAGATGCACACAACTCAGCGTCGCATCAAAGCGGATTTTATTTGTTCTTAAATTATAAGAAATGTAGAATACATTAAGTTGTTTACAGGTCTGCTTGATCGATTTTGTCTAAAGCCTCTTCAAATTCGTAGTCTTCAATCAACTTCTCTATTAACTTGTAGGTATCTAAGTCATTATATGTCTCAAATGCAGATTGCACTTGCTGAAGCTGTGAAAGGGCTTCATAATCATACTCAGACAGCAAGTCTTTAATGACCTTGATTTTTTCTGCAAATACATTCTGAGTAATCATAGCTTTAGTTTGACCTACCTGACTAGAAGGACTCACATAACTCAGCCCTATCAACCTCTCAACAATCTTCTTACGTTCATCCTCCACAGGTGTTATATGTTCACGTTCATCAATATCCTCTAATGTATTTGCTGTATCTGATAAATAAACTTCCATCAATGCTGAGTATTTCTGAAGGTCATCAGCCCCGATTGTTCCCGCTACACTCTTTAAAGTATGGAAGAACCGTACATATTCTTCTCTAGTTTTTAAGAGTGATAAACTTTCTTTTACAGGTTCTGTATACGCTTCAGCAAATCTTCCAAGAGCCTTCTCATACAAAGCATAATTGTTTTGAAGCATATTAAGGGCTTCTTCAGTTTTTAAAATATCTTGAAGACCATTAAAATCTTTACTTTGACTTACTTCTTTTTGTTTAAACTCAAAGTCTTCTTTTTTCTTAGGCTGAAGTTCTAATACCATCGCTTTATAAAGTTGGCTAAGATCAATTGGTTTTGCAACATATGTCTTTACACCAAGAGCATTAATTTTTTTCACAGTATCACTAACAACATCAGCAGACAATATTATAATTGGTAATACATCTTCACTAAATGATTTGCGGATTATTGAAGTAGCTTCAAAGCCATCCATAACTGGCATTTGTAAATCCATTAAAACTAAATCATAAGGAACATTTTGACCACATAATATATCCACTGCTTCAGCACCATTATTTGCTAAATCTACATCAAACCCAACCATCTCTAAATTTTCTTTTGCAACTTCTTGATTAATTAAATTATCTTCAACCAATAGAATTTTATTGCCAATATAGTCAGAAACCATGGCATAGTAATCTTCTGTATTTTTATGTCGGCGGTTTACAGAGTTATATCCTAAAGCCTGTAAAATACTGTTTAAAAGCGATGATCTAATAATTGGTTTTGTTAGTAAAGCATCCACACCATGTTCTAGTGCAATCGCAGTATTTTCTTCAGACCACATTCCATCAGACATAATACTTTTAACATTTTTACTTATCTCATTTAGGTTCTCAAGACCATATTCCCTTAGATCTTGATAATCCATAACAGCCACTTTTGGCACATCGTCTTTTACACGTTTTAAGAAGACAGTAGGATCATTAAAGAGTTCGAAGCTTTCAACCATATTTCTTAGGTAATGGTCAAATGTACTCAAAATCATATCATTGGTGTCTAACACGTACACACTTACTGCATTAAGTGCATCTGGTATAACATCCATTTTCATATCATTTTCAGTTTTACCTAACTCAATAACAAAGGTAAACTCGCTGCCTTTACCAAAAGTACTTGAAACACTTATATGGCCATTCATCATTTCAGCAAGCTGTTTTGTGATTGTCAGCCCTAGCCCAGTCCCCCCATACTTCCTTGTTGTGGCAGTATCTGCTTGTGTGAAAGCTTGGAACAATGATGCCATCTGTTCCTCAGTCATTCCTATGCCCGTGTCTTTTACAGAAAAACGAACACGTACACTGTCTTTCAACTCTTCTTCTAAAGACATGGTTAATATTACTTCACCTTCAGACGTAAACTTTATTGCATTATTACTGAGATTTAGCAACATTTGATTTAATCGTTTTGGATCTCCTATCAACCAGTCTGGAACATCTGATTTTTTGAGTATGACCATCTCTAAACTCTTGTCGTATGCTTTTAATCCCGAAATACTAGCAACATTATCTAAGACTTCATTTAAATCAAATGGTATAGATTCCATAACCAACTTGCCTGCTTCAATTTTTGAAAAATCGAGAATATCGTTAATAATCCCCAGGAGATTTTCACCTGCAACAGTTACTTTATGAACATACTCACTTTGCTTAGGCGTTAACTCAGTCTTAGCAAGCAGACCATTTAAACCAATTATTGCATTCATTGGAGTGCGGATTTCATGTGACATATTAGCTAAGAAACTCGACTTCACTTTTACAGCTTCCTCCGCTTTATCAATGGCCTTCATAAGCTGAATTTCCATTTGTTTTAACTCCGTTATGTCATGTGCAATGCCCTGCACCCCTATAACGGTATTGTTTTCGTCATAAATTGCAAACTCAGATACTTCAAGGAAACAAATCTCTCCACTATTTCTTAACATTTCTATAATATACGGTGGAACCTCTTCACCCTTGAGTGTTCTTTCCGTATTATCGCTTACTTCTTGATTAGCAACTGAATCTGCAAGATACTCGCTATAGTGGGTTTTTAACTGCTCAAGAGGATAACCTAACATGTTTTCAGCTGACGGACTTAAGTATGTGAACACACCCTCTGAATTATGAACATAAAAGAAATAGTTCACTCCAAAATGTTCAACAAGTTCTCTAAACCTAGACTCACTTTTCTGAAGTTCACTGCTGGTGTTTTTAATGAGTGTAATATCACGTGCTGACGTTGTAACAGCAGTTACCGTCCGTTTTTCATCGAACTCAGGATACAGTATCCAGTCTATCCAAATTCCATTAGGCAGTTGAAACTCAATATGGTGTTGGTCTTCTGTTTCAAACACGTGATCTATTGCATCATCAAAAATCTTACAGAGTTCATCTGGAAAACCTAACTCCTCATGGGTTTTATTTATAAACTTGTGGGATTCAATCCCCGTTACACGCTCTACTTGAGCATTTACATATAAATGCCTATGTTCTCTGTCAAAACGCATAATGATATCAGGGGAATTTTCAGTTAAAGCCCTGAATTTTTCTTTTTGTTGGTACAACTGATTTTCATTTTCCTTACGTTCAGTCATATCTATGATAGTTCCGTGAAGAACGTCGGGTTTACCCAAGGCGTCGTAAACAGCCTGCCCTTTTTCATAGACCCATTTAACCATACCATGTGCATCAAGAACTCTATACTCAGCAGTGTATGCAAGTCCATTTTTTACAGCCTTTCCAACTATAGTGTTTACAGACTCTAAATCTTCAGGATGAATAATACTTGCGTAACTTCTATTCTTATTTTGAATAAAGTCCTCTACTTTATAGCCAGATAATTTTTCAATATCTTGGCTCATTTCTAACATGGTCCAGTTTTCATCTAACTTACAGGTGTAAACCACTCCTGGAATAGACTCTATAACCACTTGAAGATGTTGAGTCCTAACATCAACTTCACGCTCCAGTGAATTTCGAGCGTCAATGAGAATCTGTCTAGACCTCCGCCCTAACCAAATACTGAGGATAGATAGGGTTAAGGTTAAAAAGAGAATTAAACCTAATATACTCATAACAATTAGACGCGTAATATAATAGGTTTCCATTGCCTCTTCTTGGTCAATCTCGCTAGTAAGTCCTAACTCCAGATCTTCATTCCATATCCAAGCACCTAAAACTAAAACACCTCTATAGTCTCGGTAGCCTTCAATATTATAGTCATTTTCTTTAGCCAGTGCTCCTTGGGCCATCAAGGTAAATGGGCGAGAAGCTTCAGGCTCTGTTGGCTCAAACCCTTCTAACAAATTTCCACCTGGATCTTTAACTTGTATTTGTAGAACTTCAGATTCACCACTTTGAATGAAGTTTAACTCCCTAAGTTGATTGGTAAAACGACTTACTGAAATTAAACGCCCAAACCTATCGATGGCATATGTCTCACCTGTTTCACCAATTCGTCCAATTTGTGTGAGCCTACTAAAATCTTCTAAGGGGTCTAGTCTTAGAGTCATAACTGCAATGACACTTCCATTAGAATCAAAAATGGGTGCTGCAAAAAACATGGTCGGGTGATGGGTCTCTAATGAACTTTCTTCTTTTAGGGCAACATCAGAATAAACTGGAGGAATAAAAACAATTTCACCACTAAAAGCACGATCCAAAAGATCAGGATACTGTGTTTGAATTAAGTTTACTTCTCCAATATTTCCATTTCTCATTGAACCTACATTCAATCTATTCTCATTTATAATAAAAAATCCTACATCCCCGTTTAGATCACGTTTGTCACTAAAGAACTGACGTAACGCCATTAACGTGTCACTTTTTAACAGACTTTCTTTATCTGTTGAAACCTCTAAATGGCTCTTTACTAGCCCAACTAAATATTCGTCACTTGATATGTGATATATGTTGTTTTTCTGATTTTCAGTCCAAACTTGAAGAGACTCTGACACAGAGTCCACGACTGTGGTCAATTGCTCGGCTACCCCTTTTCTGGTTTGGTCTTCAATAACACTTAAAGATAATTGGGAAATGACCACTACTACAAGGAGTAATATAGAAACTACAAGACCTGCAAGCCCATAAGTTGAATTGGATTCAAACAGCTTGTTAAATTTGTCTTTCCAGTAGTATCTGACTAGGAACATAATTGTTCCAATAGCCAGGATTGAAACGATAAAAATCCCAATCGATTGTCGTATAATTTGCCTTGTCATATCATTTAACTTGTCTGACTGGATGTTTGTGACGTTTGTTAATCCCGATTCACCAGTCCATTTTGAGTTAATTACTTGTATCTCTTCTTGTGATATTGAATCCAAGGCTTTTTGCAGTATGACTGAAAAGATTTGAAGATCTTTTCTAACGCCCATAGACAATCCACCCAAGTCACTTGGAGACAACGCCACAATATCTAAGTTAAACAATGAGTTTTCCTGAATTATATGTGAAAAAACTGCCAGATTTCCATAGGTTGCATCAACCTCATCTAACACAACCGCCATAAGGCAATCGTATGGAGTATCATATGTAACAATTTCAACCAATGGATAACTCTGAGGGATGACTTCCACGTCACTGTAACCATCTGGTATAGCCAGTTTTCTATTTTCTAAATCACTTAGACTTTTTACATTATCCACGCCTTCAAGCATGATTATAGCGTTTGGAAAATCTAAATAAGTGTCTGTGAAATTTAAATACGAGCGCCTTTCCGGTGCATCAGCAATGACAGGAATCAAGTCAATGTCTCCCCTTTGAGCACTTTCAAGCACCTGACTCCAGGATAGACCTTGAACCAACTCAAATTGAATGCCTAATTTATCGCTAATTATTGATAAGTAATCAGCAGCTATACCTGAGTATGAACCATCCGTATCAAAAAACTCAAATGGCGGATACAGTCCATCTCCACCAATGCGTATAACAGGATGTTCTTGTAACCATTTGATTTCATCAGGATTTAGATCCAATTTGCCTGATGAAACATCTTGCATAAAACTTGAACTGGGTAATAGAATTATCACAATCATAACTAAGCTTAAACATGTTCTAATCCACAATTTATTTAATCTTTTAAAAGGATTCATTATAGCCTCCTGTAATCACTCATTGCCATTTATAAATTTATACCAATGCTTGTGACTTCTTACTCAGATTTCACTATTTAAAATGCTTAAGTACAGGTCTTACTCAAAATGCAAACTCATAGTTTTTAGATCAATGCAATTAGGTCTCAGAAACTCTTATGTAAAACAAAAAAACATGTATGACCTTGTGAGAATCATACATGTTTAACATTTCCATCTACTCATTATTTCCTAACATTAAGGTCATGGCATCGTAAACAGTGTCAACAGCTATAGGATTATAATTAGACATTTTTCCAAACACCTCATTTTGGTATATTAGTATGCCTAACAAGGTATTATTTATTTTAGGAAGTACAAAGTAAGTTTCAATCCGATCCTCCCAATTTAACTTGTAATTTATAATTAAGTCTGGGTCAGCGAATTGATAAAATTCCAAGTTCTTTGTTTCAGATATAAACTCTTTAAAATCGACTATTAGATTATAATCCTCACCTTCTGGTAATAGATCTTCTAACACATCGAAAGCTAAAAAGTGCCCTTTTCTAAACACCTCTGAATGTCCACTTTGAGGCACATAGATGATGTTATTAGGTTTTATGAGGTGAATGGTGAAATATAACTCATTAAACTCATCTTTACACTCAATGGTTTTATCCGAGAATATATCTACATTTGCTGATATAAGGG
>Ga0209379_10001637_pt1 | contig 14409 bp, 10 predicted proteins | sample tdDd001_FD_187124 | JGI IMG/M metagenome (GOLD analysis project Ga0209379, IMG submission 187124) | Marine sediment microbial communities from the Atlantic coast under amendment with organic carbon and nitrate - tdDd00.1 (SPAdes)... | ecosystem: Environmental > Aquatic > Marine > Coastal >...
CAGACATGTTTATCCCTGCAATTCTTGCTGCCTCAATTGACAATGAGATGACGCGTTTTGTCGTTGCTGCAATGTCAGTAACCCAGCTTATCTACATGTCTGAAGTTGGTGCTCTACTACTGGGTAGCAAGATTCCGGTAAATATTGTCGAGCTATTTGTTATCTTCATCCTGCGAACACTAATTACACTGCCTGTAATTGCAGGCGTAGCGCATTTGATTTTCTAAAGTTCTTTTTCCTAAGGCCCTGCTTTTGCAGGGCTTTTTATTACGCCCAACCCTGAGATCAACATAAAAAGCAAACACAACAAAATAGAGCTCTAGCCAACATCTCTCCCACTTAGTCTCATAAGTGAAACACACAAATTACATTTAATCGATTCAATTCCCCAATAAGATTGATTTTATAAACCTCACGCCATCCCATCTTGATTAACAGCAAGCGACAAACATTTCGTTTTTTGACACTTTTATTATCAAACTTTATCAAGATGACCAAACTCACACATTTAGCTCAATGTTGCTGCGAAAGTTAAAAAACATGAAAAATCCATTCAGGAATCTGATAAAACTGTCGATAACAAAATAACAACAACACGTTTTTTGCTATCTGTTGTCGTAAATCATCCCCCCAATAAGAGATGAATCAGAGATAGTGTAAACAGGGAGACTTGAGGAAAATCTATGAAATTCAGTCATAAAGTAGTAACCGCGTCCTCGATTTTATTGTTAGTGACAGTTTCGCTTCTGTCTATTCAACAGGTAATGACGGTACGTTCAGAAATCGAAGATCATATCAATGAATCACTAGGGGAGATTCTAACGAGTGTTGGGAACACCGTTGAGTCTCAAATGGATGCAAAAAAAGCACTGGCACAATCTCTAACAGAAGTAATTGAGTTAGCTCCTAAAGACCGACAGTATGTAAAGGACATTCTTGAGCAACCCAAGCCTAAGTCAAGCTTTCTTGCGATAGGTTTCGGTTACCAGGCTGACGGTTCGGTCATCGAAAATGATGACAACTGGGAAGCTGGTTCTGATTATGACCCTCGCCAACGTCCGTGGTTCCAAGCAGCAAAGAATCAAGGTAGCCTTGTCGTTACTGACCCTTATGTCGATGCCTCCTCTAAAAATGTCATTATATCTATCGGCACCCCAGTAAAAGAGAATGGTCGATTCATTGCAGGTATGTTCTACGACTTAGAGCTTACTAAGCTGGCTGAATTGGTAAACCAGGTAGATGTATTTGATGCGGGATACTTATTCCTTGTAACCAACGACGGCACAACTATCGCGCACCCAGAAGCTGCAAACAATGGCAAAAAGCTGTCGAGCTATCTACCCCAGATTGACTTAGGTAAACGTGAGCAACATATCGAAGTCAATGGCCAAAGCTTTATGGTGAGCTTATCTCACATTAAGAGCGAGAATTGGTACGTAGGTGCAATTGTTGATGAGAGTATCGCTTACGCAGCCGTAGATAAGTTACGTACTAGCGCAATCATTTACTCACTTATTGCCGTAGTATTTTCAATTGCTGCGCTTACTATGTTGATTCGATTCTTGATGCGACCACTAGATGAGCTGAATTCCGCTATTCAAGGTGTTGCTTCCGGTAAAGGTGATCTAACTCAACGCTTGTCTACAGAGACAGATAAAGAGTTTTCCGAGTTAGCACATGGCTTCAATACCTTTATGGAGAACCTTCAGCATCAAATTATCGAGTCCAAGCAAATCTCTGATGAGATCTTAACGGGAACTCAGTTAACTGCAGAAGGGGCGAAAGGATCTGCTTCCGCGATGCAAACTCAGCTGCAAGAGCTTGAGCAATTAGCAACAGCCATGCACGAGATGTCTGTCACGGCGACAGAAGTTGCGAATAATGCTCAAGGCGCAGCAAGTGCAGCGAAAGAAGCGGACGAGGCCACCATACAAGGTTCCAATGTAGTTAATGAATCAACTGCAACGATTAACCTACTTTCAGACAACATCGACCAAGCAGTTGAGGAAGTTCAAGGCCTTGAGTCTGCAACAGCGAATATTGAGACAATATTGAAAGTAATTAACGATATTGCTGATCAAACTAACTTACTTGCACTGAATGCAGCCATCGAGGCTGCTCGCGCAGGCGAATCCGGTCGAGGGTTTGCCGTTGTAGCTGATGAAGTTCGTACCCTAGCACAGCGTACGCAAGAATCTACGACGGAAATTCGCAGCATGATTGAACAACTTCAATCCGGCGCATCTTCTGTGGCGAGTGCGATGCACCAAAGTAAAAATAGTGCCGTTGAGGCGGTTGATAAAGCGGAACAAGCAAACGGCGCTCTGCAACGAATCCGTGATTCAATTCAGCAGATCTCTGATATGAACTTGCAAATTGCCTCTGCTGCAGAAGAGCAAAGCTTGGTTGCTGAAGAGATCAACAATAACACGGTCAATATTAAAGATTTGTCTACACAAGTATCTCACTCAGCTGACCTTGCCGATGAAGCTATGCAGAAACAAAATGAAAACGTTCGTAAACAAGATGAAATTCTAAACCGCTTTACAGTTTAGATACTTCTCTTTTTTAACCGACAAGCAAGCAAACAGCGAGCCCATGTGCTCGCTGTTTTTCTATTTATAGAAAGAAAGCATCATTCCAACGACTGTGAAATAAAATCGCTTCGACACTCGGTTCCCCTTTATTTTATAACTTGTTCGTCATCATAAAGAGAGTGGCAGCAAGTCATGTCAGCCTCTGGCGAGACAGTTTCACACTAACGTTAAATATCATCGCGATTTATCAGGCGTTGGTCAGGCTATACACATAGCTGATGCTGCACTAACAACTCCGCACAAAAAAGCCGCTTACCCAGTTATGGACAAGCGGCTTTCTATAGTTCAATTACTGTGTGTTCGTCGAGTCGATTTATACCGCTTGAGCGAACAGCAAGAAACAGCCAAATAGGAAGATAATGCTCATCCCCATTGCACCACCACCCGCTTCGTACACGCTGCTGTCTTCTACAGGTACACGACGCACTTTCATGGTCATCGATAGTGGAACAAACACCGCTAGGAATACAAGGATGATACCTGCGTAGCTAAGGATCGCCAAGAAGTGCTCTGGAGCGAATACCGCACCAAGCAACGGCAGAATAAACGTAGTTACGAATACCACTGGCTTACTTGCTTTTAGAAGGTCTGCATTTTGGTCGTAAAGCGCCATTGCCACACCTAAGAAAGACGTCAATAGTGCCAAGCCAGTAAACATAGACAGGATGAACTCAAGACCTGTGTACTGCTGACCAAGAACAGAGATCAACTCAGACACGTTTGAGAATTGAACAAGTTCATGTGGTGGCAAGTTACCCACTACCGCAAACAACCACAGTAGGTAGCACACAAGAGGAATCGTAGAGCCAACAATGATCATGTTGCGTAGTTGGTTTTTGCTCGCTTCTTTGTTGTAAGTGACCAAAGAAGGAATCACTACCATGAAACCAAAGCTTGTAAACAGAACTGAGCTTTGTTTGATCAGTGCCATTTTGTCTGCGTTCACTACTTCACTTAGGCCTTCAAACGATACATTTGGCGCAAGAGAGAGTAGCGTTAGAACAAGCGCGACAATCATACCGATGAACAAGCCACGGTTTAGCTTATCAACAACACCTGTACCAGCCGATACGATAAAACCAACCAAAACGGTAAAGCCAACTTGGCTAGAAATAGTAGAAAGTGGTAGGCCCAATGACGTAGTGACTTTTTGTACCAAATCACCAGCACCGATGATGTAAGCCATCAATAGACAAACAAGCAATGCGTACAAAAGACCGTTAGTAACAAGCTGACCGCCTTTACCAAGGGTTTCACGAGCAATCGCGTTCATACTCACGCCACCACCTACTTTACAGCTTGCTTCCAACAGAAGAAGTGCCGCATAAGTCGTTCCTGCCCAGATGAACAGCATGAGAAGTGTGCCCCATAGGAGGCCAAATTGAGCTAGCACCATTGGTATAGCGAGCATACCAGCGCCAAGAGCAGTACCTGCTACGATCAGGGAGCTGCCGACAAGTTTTGAGTTCACGGTTAATACCTCTAAATTTAATCCGTTTTGTTTTGACTTATCGTGCTTTTGGTTCGAAGCACGATCTACGGAAACACCCTACCTTGCAGCCAATGAATTCGATGCTAAACAACAATTCAGGGTACAAGAAGCCTAGACTCAAGACGGTTCTATCCTGCCTGAGTACATTGGGGATGTAGGGAATCATTTCCGGGCAGAGTTCGATTAACGGAATGTCTCACTTTGGGTTCGAAGCAAAATCAGCACATCCTTTTTCGTCAATCCCATTCTCTGCTGAATGGATTTGGTTCGAAAGGATTGTAAGGCATAAATAGGACGATTGAAAAGCAAAAGCTCCATCTTATAGCCATATATTTTAACAACTATCGGTTGATGCAACAGATATGTTGTAAAAACGCCGATTATTTAGTCTTTTGTTGCTATAGATAGTAGGAAATGAGCTGTAGCGCTCAATTTTTAAGGTGTACATGAAAATGTACACTTTGTTAGAAGGTGTTAGAAACCCGGAACATAGCCTAGATTCAGCAATATCGTTATTATTCGCACCGTACCGACACGTTTCGGTTCACATACCTCTAAACACTGATTTACGGTTCGAAAATATAGGTAAATGAGTGTTCCGAATGCTGGGTTTGGTTCCCCAGCATTTTTATTCTTCTTGCTATTCTTTCTCTGGCTAAGCCTATCCTTTCCAGCACCCTGCTACAGCTATTTACACGCGTCCTGTTCCCCTATTGAAGATATATACTCAAGTAACTTCAAGGTGCAGGGTTCAGAGCGTTGTCAATGATTCTCTGTTTACCGAAAGTAAGCAAGGAAAACAACGAAGCGGAATAGCTAGCTCTTTTCAAGTTGTTTGACGAAGCTATTTAGGTGGCAAAGAACGTGCTTCAGTGACACGCTCCCGAAGGGCGAGGTTATTTGAGTATAAAAAAGGCAAGGTGCCTAATGACAACCCTGCCCAACTTCAACAATCGTCTTATATCGCAACTAGGATAATTTGAACTTGCTTAGTTCACCATGTAACTCGGTAGCCTTTCGCGTTAGCTCATTACTGATTTCAACAGAAGATGTCATCGAGTCCATCACATCCATTGCGGTATCGTTGATAGTGACAACGTTGCGATTAATTTCTTCCGACACCGAGCTTTGCTCCTCAGCAGCCGACGCAATCTGATTGTTCATATCATTAATTACTTCGATAGCATGATTGATTTCAGAAAGCGCTTGTTGCGCAGCTTGAGTTTCATCTCGAGTATCGACAGCTTGTTGCTGACTTTGCTCCATCAAAACAACTATTGATTGAGTCTCTTGCTCTAAACGAGCCAGCATAGTACGAATTTCTTCAGTAGAACCTTGAGTCCTTGTTGCCAAATTACGCACTTCATCTGCCACAACCGCAAAGCCTCTACCAGCCTCTCCTGCGCGAGCCGCCTCAATGGCAGCATTTAAAGCAAGTAAATTTGTTTGCTCCGCAATACCGCCGATTTCAGTCAAGATACCTTGGATGGCGGTGCTTGACGCAACAAGGTTTTGCGTTTGGCTCTGTGCATCACTCACTTGACTAGCAAGATGTGCCACCGCGTTGGCTGCGTTGTCCATTCTAGCCATGCCATTCACACTATTGCTTTGCACTTGGCTCGCTGCTGCTGCTGCTTGAACCGCAGAGTTTGCCACTTCATGAGCGGTTGCACTCATTTCATTGATGGCTGTAGCGAGGGAGTTCACCTCATTAACTTGAGCGTTTAACTGCTCTTTCGAAATATCAGCACGCGTTTGGCCTTCAGTTGCGCTTTTGTCAACTTGATCAGCCGTTTCAGTGACCGTTAACAGCATTTCCTGTATGCGGGCTAGGAACGAATTGAACCAATGCGCTAATTGAGCCGTTTCATCTTTCCCTTTGACCTCAATTCGATAGGTAAGATCGCCTTCTCCTTGTGCCGCATCTTTAAAACGCTCGACTAAGTTCGTTAGTACTTTGCCTAACGAGTTAGCGATGAATGCCATTGCCAAAATACCGACAAGTGCAGCAATCCCACCAGCCCAAACACCTTTTTCTATGGCTGACTGGTTCTGCTCGTCGCTCCATTGCTCATAGTCAGCCACACTTTTTGTTAGGTGGCTACTAGGAACCGAAACAATCACGACCCATGGTGCATCATTGGTATCAATCGAAGTTATGGCGTACTCATTGCCATCAAACGAAATAATTCCGATCTCTTTTTGTGTCGCTAACGATTGGATATTTTTCCACTGTGATAGTAATTCGGAAGGTACTTTCATCCCTACAGAAGCAGAATCATCACTGTTTGCAAGAACAGCGCCCTTCCAAGAGGAAATTAGAATCTTACCTTGGCCCTCGAATAAACCGCTCGCTAGATTCTCACTTTGTCCTTGTAACTCATTTAGTGATAAATCAAAGCCGACAGAACCAATAATCTCGCCATTCATTTTGATTGGCTGGCTGATTGTAGTAATTAGCTCTTCTCGACCACGAACCGGATACATGTACGGCTCCATAACAAACGTTTTACCCGTTTCATATGGTTTCAAATGCCAATCATCTTTACGTTCACCACTACTATTGAGTTCAGTGTTGCTGAAGCTTTCCATTGCAACAACATCAAAGCTATTTTTGGAATTAGGAGAGAAGAATGGTGCCAAATAGCCTTTGGTATTGAAGCCGTCTTTTATGTCAAATGCTGTTTCACTAGGCCAAGACATGTCTTGCCACACCATATATCCAGCAAATACAGCTTTATTCTGAGCCTCCAAAGAAGCGATGAACTGTTTTACCACCGCCTGTGGTGTAGCACTAGACTCTGCACTTAATTCGAGAATTGATCGCACTTGTTTCAGGTTGGCAAGCACTGGCTCCAGCTGATTTGAAATACTAAGCTCCTGTTGTAGAGCGGCATTTCTAAGATCGGAGGTTGTCGCATTTGTCAGTTGGTTTTTTACTTGTGTTGTAATCTGTTGATTTACTTCAGTGAAGGCACTGGTTGTCATCCCCATCGCAATCAATAAAGTGAAAGCCATTGCACCACCGGCGCTCACTGCAATTCTTGTTCGTATACTGTTAAACATACTTGTTTCTCCAACAGGCTAGTAGCTGGATTAATATTTAAATAAGGTAGGAAGGGAAATTGTATCTAACAGGTGTGAATGGAGAATGTCGTGATATGAATGAAATACGAACGGATTATGAAATTACATGAACAACACTATATCGTTTAAAGTGTACAAGGCGGGGAAGTAAAGATGTTTATTGAGTGTGAATCTATCTATATCTCAACTAACGCAATGATATTATAAATATTTATCAGAATTTAAAGATAGTTACCGGAGATACCGTGATCTCATGAGTGAACAACTCGCTGCGGCCTATCTAACAAATTTGGGCAACCAATAACGTGACATTGTTCACACAATATTTTTCTTAAATATCTGTAACTTAGCTGTAAATAAATCCTATTTTCATATAAATACCCTTCTCCACTATGAGGAGAAGAGTATTTAAATCGATCTAGCAGTTTACCAGCATCATAGCGTTAAGAGCTGGTACCTTAATGGGTCGGCCAAGTTCAAACTGTTCACCTGAGAGTAGATCCGTAACTAATGCATCGCCAGGTAGCTCTAACGTCTGGGAGCGCAGAGACTTGTTAAGAACCAAAATCCCCTTATCACCTCGCTGCAGCACAAGCATATCATCATTACCTTCTACCATTCTCATCGGCTCACCATGCGTTAGGTTGTGAAATGCGATCATCTTCGCCATTCGAGGATCACGCCATGAGTTTTGCCAACGAGGATTTCCAAGACGATCTTTGATACCACTAGGGTCAAGATCGGTATATACCAAAGGGACTCCTCCGTCGCGCCCCATGATATACGCATACGCTAACCATTCTTCTTCCTCACCCATTACATGCTCTAAAAATACATCATTGTTTGGGATATCGTGAGTAATGGCGAAGGTGATAGCTCGGCCATTGGATAACGCCTGCCCAAAGCAATACGGATCGATGAGTGACTTGAAGCTACCACTTTTCTTAAGCGCTTTCGAGATTGTTGAAAACAGCGGAAAATCATACGCACCGAGTCGTGTTTCTTTCAAATAAGGTTCAAGAAACAGCTCATATTCTTCTTCAGTCGCGCCACCATCAGTGATTATTTCACCAAAAATGTGGACGTCATGCGTGATATCCTCAGTCCAAACCTGCTTCAAGTGCTCCAGCGTCATGTGCTTTGCTGCATCAATACGGAACCCCTTCACGCCAAGCTGTTTCAAAGCTTGAAGATACATTCTCTGCTGAGCGACAACATGCTCACACACTCGTAAGGTAGGTAAACCCGGATCGGTCGGCCCCCCTGTGATACGGCCATTTTGTACTTGCCACTTATCTTTCCAATCTTTGATTCCAAAAGCTTCGACAAAATCATTTTCATCAAACAGCGGCTCAGATAAGTCCCCAAATAGAACGAGGTCTTGATACTTATCTGCATTTTGCTGGTACTCGTCCATCACAGCTTGGCGCGGGTACTGCAAATCCGCGCGGAGATGGGCTTCATTAGCCATATGGTTAAATACTACGTCGGCATAAACTAATACACCTACACGGTCGAGAGCTTCAACCATGTTTTTGAAATCTGTGGTGTCTCCAAGTGCATTATCGATAACACGGTAATCTTGAGGTTGGTAACGCTGCCACCAGCGTTCGTCTTGTGCACTTTTCATTGGTGGAGAAACCAAAACCGAGCCATAACCTAGCTCGCTAATCTCCGCTGCACGTTGGCCAATATCAGCATACTTCCAATCAAAAGCATGCAAGATTACATTTGCACCCGTCGATTGTGTGTCTTGTAAGCCACTCATGTTTCTCTCCTCGTCGCGTCCGCTCACCCATTTATTGCTCGAATTCGTCGTGAGCGAATCCAATAGCTGAAATTATAAGAAGTATTGGCGCCTCTCCCTCCCCCCTAATATGTTTGTGCTAGGGGGAAAAACGAGGCGTAGCTCCACCTTGGGTACGGCTTAAAGGAGTACTTGAATACAATGTTCACTAAAAACAAACACCAGAACGACTTGAGACAACTCATAAATAGCTGTTTTAAAAGCACTTTTAAAACAAACATCGGAAAATAATGATATCGCTATTACGCCTTTCCTTGAGCACTTCGTCTAAGTAGAGGCACAAATTCAATATGTAACAAATATTTAAGAACACGAAACTGTAGCTTATGTCACAGTTGGTGCGGTTTATAAATTGATAGAAAAGAAGAGAAAGACTCAAAAAGATGGCGAGAGGGGGACAAATAAGAACGCTGGATACAAAAATAGCGCGATAAACGCGCTACTTTTTAAGTGCGGTACAACACCTTCACAACGTGCCAACCGAATTTGGTTTTGACTAGGTGTGGGGTTAGTACCTCTCCTGAAAAACAAACTTTATCGAACTGCGGCACCATTTGACCACGGCGAAATTCACCTAGATCGCCACCACGTTTACCAGATGGGCAAGTGGAGTATTTCTTTGCCAATGCCTGGAATTTAGCACCTTTCTTAAGTTGCTTAATGATGTCTTCAGCTTGTTCTTTGTGCTTTACAAGAATATGCAATGCAGCTGCTGTGTTTGCCATTTGTCTGTCTCTCACTATTTGTGGGGGCGCAAGTTTAACCAATGTATCCACTTACGCTCAAGCGTTAGTACACTTTTGTATGAAAATAAAAGTCAAATGAGATTTGCGATATTTCGTTAAGAGCTCAACTTTCTTCAGCCAATAGTTGAAGAGTAAGGATTATAAGATAAGATATACTACATAAATCAGTAACATTGATAAGGTTATTTCATGGCAAAAGTCGCAAGCAAAGCGAACCAATCTCAAGGCATGTTGGTGTTTAAACTCACCCTGCAACAGAACTTCGCAATTGGCACGCTTAAAGTCCGTGAAATTGTTCCTTACATGCCAACGACCAAGATCCCTTATTCACATCACCATGTGATTGGAACCGTAACAATTCGCGATTTAACTGTACCCGTTATCGATATGGCTGCAGCGATTGGATTCCGTCCTATTCAAGGAGAGGAATACCAGAATTGCTATTTAATCGTGACCGACTGCTTACGTACGGTAGTTGCGTTCATGGTTCGAAGTATTGAGAAAATCATTGAATGCGATTGGAAAGCTATTGAAACGCCACCAGAAAGTGCAGGTCACAACATCTTTGTAACTGGCATTACTCGTTATGAAGAGAAAATAGTTCAAATGCTAGATGTGGAGCTTTTGCTTTCGAAGATCTACCCTCAATACGAAAACACCAAGATTCCAATGCTGACAGACATCGAACGTGAACGCCTGAAAGCCCTAAGCATCCTTTTAGTGGATGATTCTTCTATTGCACGTAAGCAGTTAAGCGATGCATTAGACCGCATCAACATCCCTTATCAGATTTGTAAGAACGGTACTGACGCGCTCGACTTAATGAAACGAGAAGCTGAAGCCAACCGCCCTATTGACCTTCTGGTGAGTGATATTGAAATGCCAGGATTGGACGGTTACGAACTTGCGTTTGAAGTTCAAAATGATGCTTCACTGAACAATTCTTACCGTATTCTTCACACATCACTCTCTAGCGAGATTTGTGTCGACCGAGCTCACCAAGTTGGCGCTCATGAGGCATTAGAGAAATTCAACGCTGGGGAATTGATTGAAGCGATGCTGCGCGGTGCAAAAGAGCTGGAAGCAAAAGCGATGGCTTCTTAATCATATCTAATAAGTTTGCTTGATCTGGTATACATCAATAACTTTTTCGGCAGTGAACAAACTCGTGATACTCGCTACCGAACATGAAAACAGTGCAACAAAGACGAACATTTTGATGTGACTATTAAGCAATAGCCCTCCGCCGAAGAAATACAGTCCTATCGTGATAACCGCTAGCGTAATCAATGCGGGGCGACACACCAATTCCATTGCAAGGGAGAAAAAGAAAACCTCCTCCCTTTTCGCAATCGAATACCAGTTGTAGAAAATAATAGAAGCTGTCGCACCCACCGCTAACGCTATAGCAATTAGAACACTCGAAAAATGCTGTCCTGCAAACAACACAAACCCCGCCCTGATAGACAATACCGCGCAAAACAGCCAGACCAATAAAGGCCCCCCAACAACTAAACCCATCGTTTCTTTCCTTTGAATTAATGTTAATCGTTATTCAAACAAAGGTAGAAAGATGGGTAAAGGTAATCAATGCACTCGAATGAGAACTCTGCGACGGCTAGCTTAAAGTCATTAAATTCAGACTATTAGGTGATATTTTGCCTATTTACTTGGCATTGTGTAGCTGCGAGACACGAACTCAGTTTCTTCGACTTGATAAATGTGGTTGATGTAAGACGCCAGACTGTAGAGCACATTCGCGAGCAGGTTTGAATAGCGGAACAAAATCGGAGCGGGTTGTTTCTTACCTGAATGTTCAACGGCAACCAATGCACGAACGACCTTTTTGGCTTGGCAGCGACACAAATGCAATTGGCTGGAAGTTGGGTGACCACCAGGAAGGACAAACCCCTTAAAGCCGCCGTCAATACGCGCTTTGATTGCGTCGTAATCGGCTTTTAGCTCATCAACTTCCGCTTCTGTAATTGCTAGCTTGCCGCGGATAGAGCCGTTCACATGGTACACGTTTGGCTGCATGCGAGTTAGGACGTCGCGGCTAAAATCATCCAACTCCATCGATAGCACAAGCCCAATTCGACTGCACAACTCGTCTGCCGTAATTTCAAAATCGCAGACCGGGCTGTCTTCATAAATGAATGGGTAACAAATCTCGCCAAGTTCCTTACTTACTGGTCTCATGCTCTTTCTCTGTGCTTTGGTTCTAATAAAAAAGGGAGTTAGTATAACCTAACTCCCTTTGGGCATTTACATCCGTTTAGACGATAATAAGTTAGAAAATCGGCTTATGCGTTTTCGATTTTCTTGTGACCTTCTTGAAGGTGAACGAAATCAACCAAATCATCACCAGATACTTGGTAAGCCTGACCAAAACCTTTCACGAACAGACCTTGTTCTGCTTTTAGGTTGAACAGAACGAAGTCTTCTAGTTGGCTCAGACCATCAATGATCTCACCGAAACGCTCTTTCATTTGACCAACAACTTGTTGCCACATTTCAGTATCACGCTCAACAACGGTTGCTACCGCATCAAACGTTAGACGCTTACGAGCAAACAACTGCTTCGACGAATCTTCATCTTCAATCATCATCAAAGATACATTTGGATTCTCTAATAGGTTGCGTGCGTGACGAGCAATCTGAGAAATAAGAACGAAGTAACCTTCCTGGTTTTGAACGTATGGCGCGTAACTTACGTTTGGACGACCTTCCGCATCAACTGTTGCTAGTTGAATTGTACGGCGCTCCTGACGAAATTCCTTAATTTCTGGTCCTAGACGACCTTGTAAACGCTCTTGTTTAACTTGCTGATCCATTTTGATACCTAACTTTACTTGTTTTGGGTTTCCGAGTTTAAACTCGGTTATTCTTTGATAAACGACGCCACCCCACCTGTTGGCGGATGGAGCAAGCGTCGTACGCATTTACCATTATTAAACTACTGGTTGAACTCAGCTTGCATTGCACGGAATGCAGTTACTTGCTCTTCAATCAGTTCGCGCTTTTCATTACGACCGAGGTAGATCTTAAAGATGTTGCTACCGCACTCAGAGAAGAAACCAAAGTAGTGGCTTTCGCGTCCCATAAACGGCTTACTTACTAGCGCGATGTTTTTCACGTTATCCAGTTTAAGGTGGCCATGAAGCTCGCCTTCTTTACCCATTAAGTTATAGTAACCACGTGCTACTTTGCCTTTCGGGAACGGTGCTTTCACTTCAAATATTGAGCCGAAAGAGTGAACAATCGTCGTTACAGGACCAAAGCCAACAAGACCTTCTAAAATGCCTTGTGCTTGCTCACCCGGAGCCACCGCTACCATTTCTTGAGGTAATGCTGCAACCACTTCAAATTCAGATACGCCAAGGCGCTCTGCCATCGCCGCTGGCAGCAGTTGTGGTTCTTGTTCTAGTAGGGCTTCGACCTGTTGCTTAATTGATTCCATTGGTTTTTCCATTTCTTTTAGATGTTAGATACTTTTGGTACGTTTTCGTTCATTTCCGACGTTAGTACCTGAATACATGCCTGTGCGAGAGAAACAGCCCAGAAGCTCCCTGCAAGGGTTAGCACTAAGCTACGCTCTTGAAGCTCGACCAAGCCCTTGTCGTGCCATACTTTGAACAACGGCATTAGGAAGTTAAAGGTGTCTTCACCCATGAAGTTTGGCAGTTTGTTCCCTTGAACAATGCCACGGTCGAAACCTGACTTTAGCGCAGCAAAGAGTGGCTCTAGTGGGCTTTGTTTCATCATCATCGCGATGGTGCTTTGCCCTTCATTGACGGCTTTGACATAAGTGTCTAGCGTGCGATGTTGCATCATGCCGTAACCACCGATGTTACCGCCGGCACCACAACCAACCGGAAGCACTTCTGCATACGTCTTCGCTAAGCTGTTGTACAAGCTGCGTTCGCGGTTATCGATCGCCCAATGGTTGACACTGAGCTGCTTCATATGGTGTTTCGACATGAATTTCGCACCGAGCTCGTACATACCAGCTTTTTCAGGCGTGGTTGCCGGTGGCGGCATCTTACCCTTCTCAACTAGGTTCAACATTGGGGCTGTCCCACCAACAACAAGCTGGTATAAGTCTAAACCGTGCGCCCCAGTAGACATGAAATCATTCAAATCCTGTTCGAGCACTTCTCTGGTTTGATACGGCAAACCGTAAAGTAAGTCGATAATGACGGGAATTTTGTCTTCTTTAGCGAGCTCAGCAACGCGGTTCAAGACATCTTCACGATCATCTAAACGCTTAGCACTACGACGCACTTTGGTATTGAAGCTTTGCACACCAAATGAAAAACGGTTGAAACCTCCGTCTAGCGCTCCCTGATACAGCTCGTCCGAGAATCGGTTAATACGCCCTTCTAGGGTAATTTCACAATCGGCGGCTAAAGGGAAATAGTCATGAATTGCCCGACCAAGAATACGAACCTGATCTGCAGATAAATCTGTAGGCGTGCCCCCACCGATATAAACCGCATGAAAAATGCCACTTTGTGTCCATGGCAGTGCAGCTTTCTCTTTCAGCTCTTTCGTCAGAGCATCAAAGTACTCATCAACAAGCTTACGGCTCGCGGCATTTTGGAAGAAGTTACAAAAAGTGCAGCGCACACGACAAAATGGCACATGAATGTACAGGCAACGCTTATTGTTCTTTTGCGT
>Ga0209379_10001638_pt1 | contig 14403 bp, 22 predicted proteins | sample tdDd001_FD_187124 | JGI IMG/M metagenome (GOLD analysis project Ga0209379, IMG submission 187124) | Marine sediment microbial communities from the Atlantic coast under amendment with organic carbon and nitrate - tdDd00.1 (SPAdes)... | ecosystem: Environmental > Aquatic > Marine > Coastal >...
GATTAGAAGTAATCCAACCTTAAAAGGTGGAATTGAGTTTAATGAGAAATCTGATTTATTTGAATTCACTTTTGATACTGGAGATATCGATTTAAAAGAACTAGGTAACATCCTAGCGTCAATCAAAGAAAAGAAAAAATATCATAAATTACGTGATGGTAGCTTCTTACCAATCAATGATGAAGAGAATATTGCTTTCTTTGAATTAATAGATGGCTTTAACTTTAATGCTGATGAACTTGATAATAATATGATTGAGGTTCAAAAGTTTAATGCGTTATTTATTGATTCAATGATTCGTGATAAAGGAATTCATAGTCTAAAGAGAGATCAATACTTTAAAACATTAGTTCAAGATGTAAAAGAACCTGAGGATAGTGAATTTAAGATTCCTGAAGTAATGAGTGAAATCCTAAGAGATTATCAGTCTTATGGATATAAGTGGTTAAAGACTTTATCTTATTATGGATTTGGTGGGATTTTAGCTGATGATATGGGACTTGGAAAAACTCTTCAAGCAATTACACTAATTGAAGGTTCATCAAAAGAACTTCCTAATCTAGTTATTGCGCCGACATCACTTGTCTATAACTGGCAAGATGAAATTCATAAATTTGCACCTAACTTAAAATGTGTCGTTTTAAGTGGAATTAAAAAAGAACGTCAAAAATATCTTGATAAGATTAAAGACTATGATGTAGTGATTACATCATATGGAATGATGAGGAAAGATATTGATGTTTATCAACAAGAACTATTTGAGTATTGCTTCTTGGATGAAGCACAGCATATTAAGAACGCGAATACTAATAATGCTAAAACAGTTAAATTATTAAAAGCAAAGCATCGTTTTGCGCTTACTGGTACACCGATTGAAAACTCATTAACTGAGTTATGGTCGATCTTTGATTTTATCATGCCTGGCTATCTTTCGACTGCTAAAGTATTTAGAGAAAAATATCAAAAACCGATTTCAAAGAATAGTGACCAGCGAGCATTAGAGAGATTAACAAAGTTAATCTCACCATTTATATTAAGAAGACTAAAAACAGATGTTCTTAAAGAGTTACCACCGAAAATAGAAACAAGAGTAACAACAACTTTAAATAAAGAACAGAAAGAATTATACCTTTCATACCTATCTAAATTCAAAGGTGAGATTCGTGAACTGATAAAAGCGCAAGGATATAATAAAAGTACCATGCAAGTTTTATCAGCGCTTACAAGACTTAGACAGATTTGCTGTCATCCATCTTTGTTTATCGAAGACTATCAAGGGGAGAGTGGGAAGTTGCAAGCCCTTGAAGAAATTGTTACTTCTTCAGTAGAAGCGAATCATCGTATCCTAATCTTCTCACAATTTACTAGTATGCTTTCAGTTATTGCAGATAACTTAAAAGAAAACAGTATCGAGTATTTCTATCTTGATGGGGGAACAAAGGCTCAGAAGAGAAGGGAACTTGTTAATAGGTTTAATGATGGTGAAGCAGAAGTATTCTTGATATCATTAAAAGCCGGAGGAACAGGATTGAATCTTACCGGAGCAGATATGGTTATTCATTACGATCCGTGGTGGAACCCAGCGGTTGAAGATCAAGCAACTGACCGTGCATACCGAATGGGTCAAGATAAAAGTGTTCAAGTAATTAAACTAATATCTGAAGGAACAATCGAAGAAAAGATATTTGAATTACAGAAAAAGAAAAAATCACTAGTTGACGCAGTTATTAAACCTGGAGAAACTTTGATTACAAAATTATCTCAAGAAGATCTACAATCATTATTTGATGACTAGTAGAAAAACACATCTATTATTATAGATGTGTTTTCATTTATAATGGAAGATGCTTTGTATTCATTTACTAAGTGTGTTAATGTTGAGGAGGGTGGGGATCTAGATATCAATATTTGAACTTTTCTAAACTAAATATCCCCAGTGGTGTTTAGTTTTTTATTTTTATATAAAGGAGTACAGTGTTGAGTTGAGTCCTTTCCAAATGAAAAAAATATAATATCTATAGGAAATGGAAAACTATCAATAATCAAATAAATGAATGATTTAGAAAACTATTAAATGATGTAAACTGGAGGAGGAAAAGTTTATGGGAAGAAAACAAAAGATTAATAAAAAAATAAAAATAGGTTTTATCTTGTTACTATTAATTGCCTGTATTCCTGCAATGATGAAAATAATAAAAATTAATCAGGATAAAACTAGTGGAGGAGTAAGTGTGGTTGATAGGTCATTAGAACTTGTGGAATCTGGTAGTTATGAAGAGGCTATTGAAATTTATAGTAACTCATTCAAAGATAAAGACCCGGAAATCAACCAATTTATGAATTTGATTGATTCGTTGACTAGGAAAGCTCAGTTAGAAGTAGTGCATAAATTGATTGATGAATATGTAAATAAATTTAATCAAGAAGATAGGGAGCGAATCTATCTTATGGAAGCTAAGTTATACGATTTTGAAAAAGATTACGAAAACATGGAAATAATTTTCCAAACACTAATTGACTTGAATAAAGAAGATTCTGGCATTAATCTAGAAAAGTTAAGGAGTTCAGTAAGGGATGGAGATGACTATGAAAAACAACTTCATCTATATTCATTAGCTAAGGAAAGTTATGATAAAGGTGATTATGAGGAAGTTGTGGGACTTGTTAACGACTTAATGAGTTTTTCTAGTTATAGAAATATAGTACTTAAGCATGAATATATATATAAGTTATCTACCCTACTTTATAAAAACGAATTTTTGAGTATTGAAGAGTATTTGGGATATCTTGATTTCTACTTAAATAATAACAATTATGCTTTATATAGGAAGATTTTAAGTGATGTTTCTGAAAAAATAAACGATGATCAGCTTTCTAAATATTTAGAAATAGTCGATGAAGCGGAAAGTTACTTTGCCAACTTCACTGTTGCAAAGACTGGGGATATATTAACTTTTAACTTCTCGAACTATCAAAGCAAGAAAGTAAGTATATATATAAATGATTCATTAGTGCACACAGCTAAAAATATTGTAACTCAAACTTCGTTTGATGTTAAAGGTAAGGTTGTATCTAATGAGCTATTTGATTTAAAAGTAATTTACGAAACAGATTTTGGTAATATTGTTCATAAAGAAAAGAATAATATATTATTTTTCAATGGAGATCTATCTAATATAAGTACAATTAAAGACTATTTAAAAACAGAGCATCTTTATAGTGAATCTTCATTAACTCAACAATACACGATTACAGGTTCGATTGATAATATTGCCAATCTAATTAATTTGAAGGAGTTATCGATTTTTGGCCAACGTAAAATGAATGGTGATATTAGTTCTTTGGCAAAAATGGATAAACTCGAAGTATGCCAACTCGTTATTAGTGATATTGGGGGAGAGTTAGAGAGTATTAGTATGTTGTCTAATTTAAGTGAATTCAAGTTAGTCTATTCTAATGTGAGCGGGGATGTTGGTGCGTTAAGTAATAATGTAAACATTAGAGTGTTAATCCTCGACAATAGAGGGGTTGATGTTTCTCTAAATACTTTATCTATCTTTGAAAAACTTCAAACACTAACATTAAATGGTGATTCTGTCGGTGGAGGTATTGAATCATTATCAGAATTGATTATGCTTGAAAAACTTGACCTAAATAATACGAGAGTTGTAGGCGATGTATCGAATTTATCTAATATGCTGCAGTTAGAAGAAGTTAACTTCGAATCTACAGGTGTGACTGGAGATATAATTTCACTATCACTTTTAAATAAAATAAACTACGTTAATTTTAACTCAACTAAAGTTTATGGTGATTTGTTTGAATTGAGAAATAATGAAAACTTTTATACTTTGTTTTTGGCTAATACAAAAGTTGGTGGGGATATCCTCTTTTTAAAAAATATTTTGAATTTATCAAACATTGACTTAACTAACACTGATGTAGTTGGAGATATTTCGGCGCTATCAGAGATGGAAGGACTTATTACTTTATACTTGTCTAATACCTCGCTAGAGGGTGATATAATTTCCTTTAAAAATCTTAGATCACCGTTCGACTTGAATTTGAGTTACACAAATATCTTTGGAGATTTAAGTGTTTTCCAAGATTATAAACTATATAAGTTGAACCTAAACGATACTAAAATTACTGGTAATATCGACTCTTTGGTTAACACTACTATGTTTATGGAATTACGACTAGCAAATCTTGATGTCGGTGGGCAATTAAAATCTCTCGCTAAAAATAAAAATATGTATGCTTTAGATTTATCAAATACTCATGTAGGTGGAAATATAAATGATTTAGGAAATTTTAATGGAGAATTCTTAAATGTTGAGAATTCTAATATTGAGTAACAATTAATATGCAAACGATTATCCCTTGATTAACACTTTATAAAATGAAGTGTTTTTCTTTATGAGTTAGTTATATAGCTATTTGAATAAATATTTTGATTATTGTTTATAAGTAGAAGTGGACAAGTAATTGTATTAATATAACACCTCAAAAAAGAAGGGGTAGTTACCTATATTTAAAGCTATGCAATTTAGTTTAAATTTAATGTTAAAAAGTGTTGCATTAAGTATACAATGGTGTTATTATAGATAAGCATGACCGCAAAGATGCGCGAGGTTGCTGATACTCCCGGGAGAGTTGCCATTCGCCCAAGTATTAGGTTTTCGTAGCTAGCGAGTCTATCCTGAATAGACGAAAGGAGGAAAAGAAATGGCTAAGAATGTTGTAAGAATTAGATTGAAAGCATACGATCATAAAATTATTGATCAAGCTTCAAAAAAGATTGTTAATACTGTAACTCGTAGTGGTGCTAAGGTTAAAGGACCTATCCCATTACCAACTGAGAAGCAAATTTATACAATCTTACGTTCTCCACATATTAACAAAACAAGTCGTGAGCAATTCGAAATGCGTACACACAAACGTTTGATTGACATCGTTAATCCAAACAAGAGTGCAATTGACGCATTAACAAGAATCGACTTACCAAGTGGTGTTGATATCGAGATTAAGTTATAAGAAATATTGTAGGAGGTTATCATGAAAGGAATCTTAGGTAAAAAGATTGGGATGACTCAAGTATTCGCTACTGATGGGACGTTAGTACCTGTTACTGTAGTTGAAGTTGAGCCTAACGTTATTACTCAAATCAAATCGATTGAGAATGATGGTTATGAATCAATTCAGTTAAGCGCTATCACAAAACGTGAGAAGTTAGCTAACAAGCCTGAATTAGGACATTTCAAAAAGGTTGACACTACACCTAAGCGCTTCGTAAGAGAAATTCGCGGTGTAGATGTTAGTGGTTATGAACTTGGTCAAGAATTGACTGTTGAGACTTTCACGGCCGGTGAATTTGTCGATGTATCTGGTATATCAAAAGGTAAAGGATTTGCTGGATCAATTAAACGTCATAACCAAAGACGTGGACCTATGTCACATGGTTCACATTATCATAGAGGACCTGGTTCAATGGGTACTATGCGTCCAATGCGCGTATTACCAGGTAAGAAGTTGCCAGGACATATGGGACAACAATTAAAAACAATTCAAAACTTAGAAGTTATTGCAACTGATGTAAGTAAGAACGTGATTTTAATTAAAGGTTCTATTCCAGGAGCTAGAAAGTCTCATGTGATGATTAGAAGTGCAGTGAAAACTGATAAAACAAATGAAGCTTTAGAGTTAGTTACTTACTCTGAAGACAACTAGGAAAGATCTGAAAGGAGGATTTAAAGATGCCTAAAGTAAATTTATATAATCAAGCGGGTAAAGAAGTTGGTCAAGTTGAATTAGCAGATAGCGTATTCGGAATTGAGCCAAACGAAGCTGTATTATTCGATGCTGTAGTTATGCAGCAAGCATCTTTAAGACAAGGAACGCATAAGACGAAAACTCGTACTGAAGTTCGTGGTGGTGGAATTAAGCCATTCAAACAAAAAGGTACAGGTCGCGCTCGTCAAGGGTCTATTCGTGCACCACACATGGTTGGTGGTGGAACTGTATTCGGACCTACGCCTAGAAAATATGGTTTTAAATTAAACAGAAAAGTTCGTCGTTTAGCTTTAAAATCAGCGTTCAGTCAAAAAGTTGTTGAAAACAATATTGTTGTATTAGACAAGATTGAATTAACAGAAAACAAAACAAAAGAAATGGTTGCTATCTTAAACAACTTAAAAGTTGAAGGAAAAGTAGTAATCGTTGCTAATGAAAATATGGAAGCGGTAGCAAGAGCTACTCGTAACCTTAAAAAAGCTTTAGTATTAAATAGTGAAGCTGTAAATGTATTAGACTTAATGCATTACGATACATTAATTATTACTGAAGAAGCAGTTAAATCAGTAGAGGAGGCATTACAATAATGAGAAAAGCTTACGATATTATTAAGAAACCAATCATTACTGAAAAGTCTGCAGTTCAAATGGAAAACAATAAGTATACATTTGAAGTTGACTACAGTGCTAACAAAACTGAAATTAAACAAGCAATCGAAGAAATCTTCGAAGTAAAAGTTGACAAAGTAAACGTTGTTAACAGAAAAGCAAAATCTAAACGTGTTGGTCGCTACCTTGGTAAAACTAACAGACTTAGAAAAGCGGTTGTAACTTTAAAAGAAGGTTCTATTAAAGTTTACTAATAAGAAATTTATAAGGAGGTAAGTGATATGCCTATTAAAAAGTATAAAGCTATGACTAATGGACGTCGTCATATGACAACATTAACATACGAAGAAATTACTACTAATAAGCCAGAGAAGTCATTAACTAGACCTATCAAGAAAACTGGTGGACGTAATAATAAAGGTCAAATCACTGTTCGTCACATTGGTGGTGGACATAAACGTTTATATCGTGTGATCGATTTCAAACGTAACAAGGATAATATCCCTGGACGTATTGCTACTATCGAATACGATCCAAACCGTTCTGCAAACATCGCATTAGTAAATTATGCCGATGGAGAAAAACGTTATATTATCGCTCCAAAAGGTGTTGAAGTTGGTGCTCAAATCATGAGTGGTGATGCAGTAGATATCAAACCAGGAAACGCTTTACCATTAGCTAAAATTCCTGTTGGTACTGTAATCCACAATATTGAAATGAAGCCAGGTAAAGGTGCTCAGTTAGTACGTTCTGCTGGAACTTCAGCTCAAATTATGGGGCGTGAAGACAAATATGTTTTAATCAGACTTCAATCTGGAGAAACACGTTACATCTTAAGTGAATGTCGTGCAACTGTTGGTGAAGTAGGAAACGCTGACCATGAGTTAGTTAACTATGGTAAAGCTGGACGTAATCGTTGGAGAGGTATTAAACCTACAGTTCGTGGTTCAGTAATGAATCCAAATGACCATCCACATGGTGGTGGGGAAGGACGTACGCCAATCGGTCGTAAGTCACCTGTAACTCCATGGGGTAAACCTGCATTAGGTTTAAAAACTCGTAACAAAAAGAAAAAATCAACAAAATTAATCGTTCGTGGACGTAAAAAATAAAAGGAGGGTACAATATGGCTCGTTCTTTAAAAAAAGGACCATTCTGTGATGACCACTTAATGAAAAAAGTAGTTGCTGCAGAATCAAGCAGTAAAAAGCAAGTTATTAAAACTTGGTCTCGTCGTTCTACAATCTTCCCTAACTTTATTGGACTAACATTCGCAGTTCATAATGGGAAAGAACATATCCCTGTATATGTAACAGAAGATATGGTTGGACACAAATTAGGTGAATTTGCTCCTACTCGTAACTATACTGGTCACGGTGAGGACAAAAAGACTAAAAAGAAATAATTAAATAGCCTTTGGAAGGAGGAAAAGATAAATGGAAGCTAAAGCAATTGCTAAAAACATTAGAATTTCTGCTCGCAAAGTTAGATTAGTTGCTGATCTAGTTCGCGGTAAAAACGTAAATGAAGCTTACGCTATCTTATTCAATACAAATAAATCATCATGTTTACCAATTGAAAAATTGATTAAAAGTGCTGAAGCTAACGCTGAACACAACTATGACATGGATGTTGAAAACTTATTTGTTAAAGAAATATATGCTAACGAGGGGCCAACTCTTAAAAGAATTAGACCAAGAGCTCAAGGTCGCGCCTCAAAAATAAATAAACGTACTAGTCACATCACTGTGGTACTAGCAGAAAGATAAGAAAAGGAGGAATTTACAATGGGTCAAAAAGTAAGTCCTGTCGGATTACGCGTCGGAGTTATTCGTGATTGGGAATCAAGATGGTTCGCTAACAAAAAAGACTTCGCTAAGTTATTACACTCTGATATTCAGATTCGTGATTATTTAGAAAAACGCCTTAAAAATGCTTCAACATCTAAAATCGATATTGAACGCAAAAAGAACCGTGTGGAAATCTTCGTTCATACTGCTAAGCCTGGAATCGTAATCGGTCGTGGTGGAGCGGATATCGAACAAGTAAAAAAAGAAGTTGAAAAAATTGCTGGATGTCAAGTAAACATCTCAGTAGTTGAAATTAGAAGAGCTGAGTTAGATGCTAAATTAGTAGCAGAAAACATTGCTCGTCAAATCGAAAACCGTGCTTCATTCCGTGTTGTTCAAAAGAGAGCAATCCAAAGAACAATGAAAGCTGGAGCAAAAGGAATCAAAACATTAGTATCTGGTCGCTTAGGTGGAGTAGATATGGCAAGAAGTGAAGGATATACTGAAGGTAATGTACCTTTACAAACTTTACGTGCTGATATCGACTATGCATTAGTTGAAGCAAATACTACATATGGAAAAATTGGTGTCAAAGTATGGATCTATAAAGGTGAAGTATTACCTACAAAGGGTGGTCAAGCGCCAGCTAATAATAGGAGACAACCAAGAGCCAAACGTAACTTTAAAAAGGGGGCTAGATAGTATGTTGTTACCTAAAAGAACAAAATACAGAAGACCTCATAAAGTTAAGTATGATGGGAAAGCTACTCGTGGGACTAAAGTTAACTTTGGTGATTACGGATTAGTAAGCTTAGATAGTAACTGGATTACTAACCGTCAAATTGAGGCAGCTCGTATTGCGATGACTCGTTATATGAAACGTGGTGGAAAAGTATGGATTAACATCTTCCCACATAACGTTAGAACTGCTAAACCTTTAGAAGTTCGAATGGGTGCCGGTAAAGGTTCTCCAGACGGATGGGTTGCTGTAGTTAAAGAAGGACGCGTGATGTTTGAAATCGCTGGTGTTCCTGAAGAAACTGCACGTGAAGCATTAAGACTTGCTGCTCACAAATTACCTGTGAAATGTAAGTTTGTAAAAAGAGAAGAAAATGGTGGTGAAAAATAATGAAGGCTAAAGAAATTAGAGATTTAACGCCTGAGGAAGTAACTCAGAAAATTGATGAATTAAAGCAAGAATTATTTAATCTACGCTTTCAACAAGCTACTGGGAACTTAGAAAATCCAGCAGTGTTAAGAGAAACAAGAAAAACAATCGCTCGTTTGAAAACAGTAATGAACGAACGCTTGTCTAATTAGTTTAAAGGAGGCAATGCATATGGAAAATAGAAATGCACGTCGTGAACTTACAGGTACAGTTGTTTCTGACAAAATGGAAAAAACAATTACAGTACTAGTTGAAACTAAAAGAAGACATCCGTTATATGGAAAACGCGTGAAATATTCTAAAAAGTTTAAAGCTCATGATGAAAATAATGTTGCTAAACAAGGTGACGTAGTAAGAATTATGGAAACTCGTCCATTATCAGCTACAAAAAGATTCCGCTTAGTAGAAGTGGTAAAAGAATCAGTAATTATTTAAGGATAACCTGGAAGGAGGTTTCGATATGATCCAACAAGAAAGTCGTATGAAAGTTGCAGACAACTCTGGTGCAAGAGAGGTCTTAACAATTAAAGTATTAGGTGGATCGAAACGTAAGTATGCGAATATCGGAGATATCGTAACTTGTACAGTAAAACAATCTGTACCTGGTGGAAACGTTAAAAAAGGTGATATTGTTAAAGCTGTAATCGTTAGAACGAAAACAGGTTTACGTCGTCCGGATGGTTCGTATATTAAGTTTGATGACAACGCATGTGTAATTATTAAGGATGATAAAAGTCCACGAGGAACTCGTATTTTCGGGCCGGTAGCTCGAGAGTTACGTGGTAAAGAGTTTATGAAAATTGTTTCATTAGCTCCTGAGGTATTATAGTCCTAATCTAAGGAGGTGCACTTATGAAAATTAAAACTGGAGATAAAGTAGTAGTTATCGCAGGAAAAGACAAAGGTAAAGAAGGTGTAGTATTACAAGCTTTACCAAAGCAAGAAAGAGTAATCGTTGAAGGTTGCGGAATGATCAAGAAACATTTAAAACCTTCACAAGCGAATCCAAATGGTGGGATTGATTCAACTGAAGCACCTATCCACGTTTCAAATGTTATGATTTTAGACTCTAAGGCTAAAGGTCGTTCAAGAGTTGGTTATGATGTTGATAAAAACGGTAAAAAGATTCGTGTAACAAAAAAATCAGGGTCTAAATTAGACTAATAAAATAGATTCGAAAGGAGGTTAAGTTATGAGCCGCTTACAAGAACTATATACAAACGAAATCAAAGGTCAAATGATGGAAAAATTTCAATACAGTTCAGTAATGGAATTACCAGGATTAGACAAGATTGTAGTTAATATGGGAGTTGGAGACGCAGTTAGTAACACTAAGTTATTAGATGCGGCTGTGGAAGACTTAACTATTATTACAGGTCAAAAGCCTATTGTTACAAAAGCAAAGAAATCTATTGCTACCTATAAATTACGTGAAGGTATGCCAATTGGGTGTAAAGTAACTTTACGTGGTGAAAGAATGTATGACTTCTTAGACAAATTAATTTCAATCGCGTTACCACGTGTACGTGACTTCCGTGGAGTTAGTGCTAAGGCATTTGACGGAAGAGGGAACTACACTTTAGGTGTAAAAGAGCAGTTGATTTTCCCAGAAATTGACTACGATAAAGTTGTCAAAGTACGTGGGATGGATATCGTAATAGTAACTACAGCTAAATCAGATGAGGAAGCTAAGCAATTGTTAACATTACTAGGTATGCCATTCAAGAAATAGCCTAAAAGGAGGATTCATTGATGGCAAGAAAAGCTATGATCGTTAAACAACAACGAGAAAATAAATTCAAAGTACGTGAGTACACTAGATGTGAGCGTTGTGGACGTCCACATTCAGTATTACGAAAATTCAAACTTTGCCGTGTTTGCTTCCGTGAACTTGCTTATAAAGGGCAAATTCCAGGTATTAAGAAAGCAAGCTGGTAAAACTTCATTTTGGAAGGAGGATAAAATTATGGTTATGACTGATCCAATCGCGGATATGCTAACTCGTATTAGAAACGCTAATCAAATGCGTTACGGGAAAGTAAAAATGCCAAAATCAAAAATGAAAATTGAAATCGCAAAAATCCTTAAAGACGAAGGATTTATCAAAGATTTCAAACTAATCGAAGAAGGTGTTCAAGGTTCTATTGAATTAGAATTAAAATTTGGACGCAATAACGAAAGAGTAATTTCTGGACTTAAGAGAATCTCTAAGCCAGGATTAAGAGTATACGCTAAAACAAACGAAGTACCTAAAGTCTTAAGTGGTTTAGGAATCGCAATCATCTCTACATCAAAAGGTTTAATGACTGACAAAAAATGTCGTCAAGAACAAACTGGTGGAGAAGTAATTGCTTACGTTTGGTAAAAAATTTTACAGGAGGTAAATGTAATGAGCCGAGTTGGTAAGAAATTATTACAAATTCCTGAAGGTGTAACTATCACTTTAAACCCTGGTAACGAAGTAATCGTTAAAGGAGCGAAAGGTGAATTAAGTTATAAATTCAACGAAAAACTTACAATTGCAATCGAAGATGGTTCTTTGGGTGTAACACGTCCAGATGAGACGAAAGTTATGCGCCAATTACATGGAACTACTCGTGCATTGATCGGAAACATGGTTGAAGGTGTTTCAAACGGATTTAAAAAGGAATTATTAATTGAAGGTGTTGGTTACCGTGCTAATGTTCAAGGGAAAATCTTAAACTTAGCAATGGGTTACTCTCATCCAGTTAATTTAGAAATTGAAGAAGGTATCACGGTTGAGTGTCCTAAAAATACTCACATCGTAATAAGTGGTATCGATAAACAACGTGTTGGTGAATTTGCAGCTAACGTACGTGCAGTAAGACCACCAGAACCTTACAAAGGAAAAGGTATCCGTTATTCTACGGAACGTATCCGTCGTAAGGAAGGTAAGAAAGCTGCTTAATAATAAGCTATTAAGGAGAAAAAGTTATGATTAAAAAACAAGTTCGTAATGTAGCTCGTAAATCTAGACACAAACGTGTTAGAGCTAAAATTTCAGGAACAAGTTCTGTACCTCGTTTAAATGTTTTTAGATCAAACAAGAACATCTCTGTTCAAGTAATCGATGATGTAAACGGAGTTACATTAGTAAGCGTTTCATCAATGGATAAAGATTTAAATATCACAAACGGTGGTAATGTAGAAGCTGCTACTTTCGTAGGGAAAACAATCGCTGAGAAGTGTTTAGCAGCAAAAATTGATACTGTTGTATTCGATCGTGGTGGAAATATCTATCATGGTAGAGTAAAAGCAGTAGCAGAAGCAGCTAGAGAAGCTGGACTTAAATTTTAATAAGGAGGTTAAACCATATGAATAACCTAATCGACGCTAAGAATTTAGAATTAGAAGAACGTGTTGTTAAAATAGGTCGAATTACTAAAGTAGTAAAAGGTGGACGTAGAATGCGTTTCAACGCTTTGGTAGTTGTTGGTGATAAAAATGGTTATGTAGGATTTGGAACTGGTAAGGCAAAAGAAGTACCAGAAGCTATTAAAAAAGCCGTTCAAGATGCTAAAAAGAACTTAATTAAAGTTCCAATCATCGACGGACGTACAATTCCTCATGAAATTATCGGTACTCATGGTGCTGGTAAAGTATTCTTAAAGCCTGCTAGTGCCGGAACTGGAGTAATCGCAGGAGGACCAGTTCGTGCAGTATTAGAGCTTGCAGGAGTACATGATATCTTAAGTAAATCTCAAGGATCTAACACACCAATCAATATGGTGCGTGCTACGATTAATGCATTAGAAGAATTAAAAACTGTTGAATCTGTTGCTAAATTAAGAGGTAAAACTCCAGAGGAGATTTTAGGATAATGGCTAAATTAGAAATCAAATTAACTAGAAGTAAAATTGGTCATAAGCCAAACCAAAAATTAACTCTTCAAGCTTTAGGGCTTGGTAAATTAAACTCAACAGTAATTAAAGAAGATAATGTACAAACTCGTGGAATGATTAACAAGGTAAAGCACCTTGTATCTGTTAAGGAGGTGTAGTTGATGAAATTACATACTTTAAAACCAAATGAAGGTTCTCGTAAAGTATCAAAACGTGTAGGTCGTGGACACGGTTCAGGAACAGGTAAAACATCTGGTCGTGGACATGGTGGTCAAAACTCACGTAGTGGTGGTGGAGTTCGTCCTGGATTTGAGGGTGGACAAAATCCAATCATCAGACGTTTACCAAAACGTGGATTCACTAATATTAACCGCAAGGAATTCGCTATTATCAATTTAGATACTTTAAACACATTGTTTGAAGATGGTGCAGAAGTGACACCAGCTGTGTTAAAAGAAAACAAAATTGTAAAGCAACAATTAAGTGGTATCAAAGTTTTAGGACAAGGAAAATTAGAAAAGAAATTAGTTGTTACTCATAAGTTCTCTAAATCAGCCAAAGCTGCAATTGAAGCTGCTGGTGGAAGCGTAGAGGAATTATAATATGATAGAAATCATCAGACAGATCTTTAACCCTAAGAACAAAGATTTAAGAAGTAGAGTTTTATACACGCTATTTGCTTTAACTGTCTTCATGATTGGTACAACTATTTCCGTACCAGGTACTAGACCAATAACTGAAGGAACAAACTCAGTTATTGATTTACTAAATTTAATGAGCGGAAACGCTTTAAAACGATTTTCAATATTTGCGCTTGGTGTAATGCCTTACATTACAGCGTCAATTATTATTCAAATGTTAAGCTTAGATGTTATTCCTTATCTTGCTGAATTGAAAGATCAAGGTGCAGCTGGGCAACAACGAATGAATAAAATAACTCGATACACTGGTATCATCTTAGCATTCGTTAATGGATTTGCTTATTCATTAATGTTTGAAAGAAGTTACAATGTATTAGAGGCGACTGGTCCATTAGCTTACATTTCAGTAGCATTAGTACTTGCTGCCGGAACTGCATTCTTATTGTGGCTAGGAGATCAAATTACTCAAAAAGGAATCGGAAATGGATTATCATTAATCATCATGGCCGGTATCGTAAGTGGATTACCATCAATGTTTAA
>Ga0209379_10001639_pt1 | contig 14397 bp, 11 predicted proteins | sample tdDd001_FD_187124 | JGI IMG/M metagenome (GOLD analysis project Ga0209379, IMG submission 187124) | Marine sediment microbial communities from the Atlantic coast under amendment with organic carbon and nitrate - tdDd00.1 (SPAdes)... | ecosystem: Environmental > Aquatic > Marine > Coastal >...
TTTCAATAAAGCAAACGCTTTGGCCTTGTGTGATAAATTCGAAGAGGCCATAAAATGCTATATCGAATACCTCGAATTTGAGGACGATCATGCTTCTACCCACTCTTATATCGGAGAATGTTTCGAAAAACTCGAGGAATACGATCAAGCTATGATCTATTACGAAAATGCCATTAAGGAAGATGAAACATTTGCCGATCCCTGGTTTGGTATGGGCTTGATTCTTCTTTATCAGGATAGGATTGACGAATGCCTGGTTTACCTGAACGAAGCAAAAAAACTGGACGATACGAATCCTGATTATTGGTTTGCCTTAGGTTCTGCTTATTCTCGCGTTCCTGAAGCTCAAAAAGCGGTTGAATGCTTTCGTGAAGCGATCAATTTAGATCCCTACGATCCAACTTATGCGATCACTTTGGCTGAATTCTACCACCAAAACGAAAAGGAAGATGCAGCCATCGATGTTTTGCTCGAAAGTTTAAACAGCTGTCCCGATGACGTGCAACTTCAAAACAATTTAGCAGCCTACTACATGTTAGCTGCCGATAGCAATGCAGCCGAGCATTACCTGCGCAAAGCCATGGCCAATCCGGAAAACAAAATTGAAGATATTTTCATTCAATTCCCTGAACTGGAAGACAACAAAAAATTCAAACAAATCATAAAAGCTAATCAATAGGATTAGATTTTCAGACCCTGAGCTTTCGCCCTGTTTAAAAGGCGTCGTACTCTATGCTAATAGTTGAAAACAATATGACCCGATCAATCAAAGACTATCTTATTATTGCTATGAAAGGCATGGGAATGGGAGCCGCAGATGTGGTTCCCGGTGTTTCAGGAGGAACCATCGCATTTATTACCGGTATCTACGAAGAACTTATCGAAAGTATTAAATCGGTAGACCTCAATGCCATAAAACTTCTGCTTGGTTTTAAATTCAAAGATTTCTGGAAAGCCGTTAATGGCAATTTCCTTTTATCTATTGTAGTGGGTATAGCTATCAGTTTTGTTTCATTAGCAAAACTCATCAAGTACCTTCTCGAACAACACCCCATCCTCATCTGGTCTTTCTTTTTTGGATTAATTGTGGCTTCGGCTATCGTCATTGCCAGAAAAATTACCGAATGGAAACTGCGTAGCATCATTGCTATGATTGTGGGAATAGGCATTGCCTATATGGTTACGGTCGTAACGCCAGCTGAAACAACCAACGCCTACTGGTTTCTGTTCCTTTCAGGAGCATTGGCTATTTGTGCAATGATTCTCCCTGGCATCTCAGGTGCCTTTATACTACTGCTACTGGGCAAGTACGAATTTGTTCTGAGTGCCCTTAGCAACTTCAAACTGGATGTCATTGCTGTTGTGGGTATTGGAGCTGCTGCAGGTTTGTTGAGCTTTTCAAATCTACTAAGCTGGCTGTTGAGAAAATACCACAATATGACCATCGCTCTTTTATCAGGTTTTATGATTGGCTCTCTGAATAAGGTTTGGCCCTGGAAAGAAACCCTGTCAACTTTCGTCGATCGTCATGGAGTAGAGAAAGCCTTAGTTCAAGCTAATATTCTACCACAAACTTTCGAGACGATATCAGGACAGGGCGCTAACCTTGCCTTTGCTATCATTCTTGCAATCATGGGATTTGGCCTGATCATTATCATGGACAAATTCAGTCCGGAGTCAGAGAGTTAATTTGTTGATGTGGTGATCAACCTTTGACTTTTCGACTTTTCGACCTTTTGACCTTTTGCCTTTTGTCTTTTTCTTTTAGACTTTTACCTTTATACTTTAACCTTTTCTCTCCTCCCGAAATTTCGGGACTGCTGGTCCCGAGAATCGGGATAAACCTTTAGACATCATCTCATGCAAACCTACGGTATCATCGGCAACCCATTGGGACATTCATTTTCGAAACAGTATTTTACTGATAAATTTCAAAAAGAAGAGATTGATGCCCAATTTTTAAATTTTGAGATTCCGAGCATCGATAAAATCATGAATGTGGTTGAGGAAAATCAGAATCTCCTGGGTTTGTGCGTGACAATTCCCTACAAAGAAGACGTCATGGCTTATTTGGATGAGATTGATCCACTGGCTAAGGAAATTGGAGCGGTAAACTCAATTCAGATTCGAAGAAATAATGGGAAAGCCTATCTAAAAGGTTACAATACCGATATCTATGGCTTTGGAGAATCTTTATCTGACTTTATTGCCGGAACAAAGCCCAAAGCTTTAATCCTGGGCACAGGTGGCGCATCGAAAGCTGTTGCAACAACACTGAAGAAGAAAAACATAGACTATCTTTTCGTTTCCAGACAAAAGACCAAGACAACTATCAGCTATCAGGATTTAAATGCAGAACTTATCCTCAATCATAAACTGATTATTAACTGCACACCTCTGGGGACTTTTCCCAAAACGGAGGCTTGTCCTGATCTTCCCTATGCAGCTTTAAGTGAAGCGCACTACCTGTACGACCTGGTTTACAATCCGGCTAAAACACAGTTTATGGCCAAAGGTGAAGAACAAGGTGCACACACACACAATGGCTTAAGCATGCTGCACCTTCAGGCTGAAAAAAGCTGGGAAATCTGGAACGAATAATAAAAGGACTAAACTTCCTGTTTTAAATCTTCTGGGTATTCAATGGTACAGAGAAAAAGACCATGCCCTGGAACAGAAGTTCCTGCATTAGATCTGTTTTGACTCTCAATAACCTGACAAAAACCATCCATATCGAGTTTGCCTCGTCCCACTTCGACCAGGGTACCTACAATAGCTCTCACCATATTGCGTAAAAACCGATCAGCACTCACGGTGAAAACCAACTCATCTCCCCTGTCTTCCCATTCAGCTTTATAGATTTTACAAATATTGGTTTTTGCATCGGTATGCAGCTTGCTGAAGCTCGTAAAGTCTTCGTATTTGAAAAGCAGCTTAGCCGCCTGATTCATTTTATCCACATCCAGTTCGTGAGACATCTTCCAATGCGATTCCGATCGAAAGGGGCTCTTCTCCTTCGTAATAAAATACTGATAGGTTCTCGACAGGGCATCAAAACGGGTATGAGCCTCAGGTTTAACCAAAAACATTGATTTTACGGCAATATCATATGGTAAAAAACGATTCAAGCGAAACACCAACTTCTCTTTTTCAATGTTTCTTTTTTCATTAAGATCGAAATGAGCCATAAAATCACTGGCATGTACACCAGTATCCGTACGACCACAGCCCACGACGTTCACCTCCTGGTTAAGAATCGTACTTAAAGCCTTATTCAAAACCTCCTGAACTGTGATGGCATTGGGCTGAACTTGCCAACCGTGGTAATTTGTTCCCTTATAACTGAGTTGTATAAAATATCTGTTGCTCAAAATCCTTATGTGTTTAATGGTATGCAAGTGGTGAATAAAACCCAAGCTGTTTTGTTCAATAATGCTTTGTAAGCTGCACAAAAGTAGCAATTCCGAAGAGATTCTCGAAATCAATATAAAATAAGATGTTTGGGGATAGTATGAGGGATCTGATTAATTTTCTTGGTCTGTATGAATAATCTTACTTTATTGAAACAGGAAGAATTACACTTTGGTCTCTTCTTTGAGAATATGAGCAAAGAAAAATGGTTTCATAGCAAAATCATATTGCTATACAGACTATTTTTTATTTTCTTAATTTACTTTTCCTTGATGAAAAGTAACAAAAATCAATGGCTCCGGCACTCAGTGACCCATCACGGTTCAAAGGCTAAACAGACTGAACTCGTTCGTACCTCACTCAGACAGCATTCTGTTTTTAACGCCTTTTTCACCTATGGGACCCCACTTGCGCTGCCGAGGCCAGAATAAAAAAAATCTGCTACACAATCCTAATCTCATTTTATCAAAATGCTTTGGGCGGGCTTTGTCAGCCTGCCGTGAGGCGTGCTACTGTTGCATCCATATAGAGAAAACAAGGATCAGGCTGACTTGATTTTTTGCTTACTTTTTTATCTAAGAAAAAAGTAAGAGCCCAGCGGCTCTAGCGAAAAAATTTAAAAGATAACCCTAAACCTTCTGCACAAGCCTATAGGCATGCCTAATACACCTACACCCAGCTTTTTACCTAACCCTTTAATGAGTCAAGTAAGTAACGAAAAGGCATAAAAAAAACCGCACTAGTTAATGGATATATAAACTCCTATATAACAGGATTTGAGTGCCCATCTGGTCAAGTTTCCCCTGTGTCAGAAACAACCCGAAGGTTGGGGCCTGCTTTTGCAAACGTGTAGCTTTCTCGGTAACTTGTAAGTGTTGAGTTTAACAATCGATAACTAATGCGATTATGCTTGTATCTTATATGCAAAGAACGTTCTTTCTTGTATGCAAAGTAAATAAATATTTCTGTGTTTACAAGGCTTACAGACGAAATCTTTCTATTTAGAAGCCAAAACACAGGTCGGATACATAAAGAATATCACCCAAAAATATGTCATAATAAAATGTGAATCATCAAGATAAACTTTGCTCATCAAAAAAACACGATGAACCCCGAAAATAATAACATCCAATTATTTTGTGCTTGATTTTCACACATCATTCAATTGCCGCATTTTTACTGGGTCTTGAATGATTCAACAGGAATTATTTCAGTCAATTTCATTCATAATGATCACATTGAAATAGGTTTTTCAAAAATTATTGTAAAAGCCCGCTTCAACTTGAAATACATATTGCAATATTTTCATATTTTTGCGAACCAAATAATTGAGAATGCACGAAATACCTTACATAGATGTTCATACTCACCATTCGCTACAAGTCGATGGTGTGATTTCTGTGCTCAATTGTTTTCCGGAACAACTTATCGATTCTAATCATTCAGGCAGGCCTGTTTCCATAGGTTTACACCCCTGGCATGCAGGAAATGAAAATACAGACACCCTTCTTGACCTGGTGAGAAAATGGGCTGAAAAAGAACATGTGCTGGCAATTGGTGAGATTGGCCTTGATAGAGTCTGTTCTACTCCATTAACGATTCAAGAGAAATATTTTTTACAACAAATAGAGATCGCAGAAAGACTGAATAAAGCCATTGTTATACATTGTGTCCGATCATTTCCTGAACTGTTAGTCATTAAGAAAAGGACTAAGGCATCAACGCCCTGGCTTATTCATGGTTTTAGAGGCAATAAGCATATCGCTGAAAGTTTATTGAATCAGAATTGCTTCTTATCCTTTGGCGAAGCCTTATTATTCGATCAAAAACTACAGGTGCTGTTTAAGACGATCCCCTTAAATCATATATTCCTGGAAACGGATGAATCGAAACATTCAATTATTGAAATATACCAGAAAGCAGCAGAACTAAAGGAAGTGCAAGTTTTAAGCTTAAAAAGAAGCCTTCTGAACAATTACAAAGCTGTTTTTAATCGAGAGTGATACAATAAGGGTCTTGAACTGTGATGATTCAAAAACAAGAGGCTAATCAGAATCAAACAAGACTTAATTTTTTAATTATTTTTTTTGAATTTAGATGAATAGTGAATGGTTGAGCAGAACTGAACTGCTCCTCGGAGAAGAACCCCTTGAGCAAGTGAAAAATGCTCATGTTTTAGTTGTTGGGCTTGGTGGCGTTGGAGCTTATGCCGCAGAACTAATCTGCCGTGCCGGAGTTGGACAAATGACTATTGTTGATGGGGATGACATAGAAGCATCGAATATCAACAGGCAAATGCCTGCCACCACAAAAACAATTGGACAAGACAAAGCCGATATTATGGGAGAACGACTCCTGGCAATCAATCCCAATCTTAAACTCAGGGTGATTAATGAGTATCTGAGAGATGAGCGTATGATTCAAATCATTGAAGAAAACCATTACGACTATGTGGTTGATGCCATTGATACACTTGCACCAAAAATATTCTTAATCTACCACAGCCTTAAAAACAATTACAAGATTGTGAGTTCCATGGGTGCCGGTGGCAAGATGGATCCGGGAAAAATTCAGGTAACGGATATTTCCAAATCCTATAACTGCAGACTGGCCCGTATGCTAAGAAAAAAGCTGCATCAAATCGGTGTTCGTAAGGGTGTTCAGGTTGTGTTCTCACCCGAAGATGTCGACAAAAATGCGGTTGTTTTAGTCGAAAGCCAGAATAAGAAATCGAATGTGGGAACCATTTCCTATATGCCACCCGTTTTCGGTTGCTTTATTGCATCGGTTGTCTTACGCCACTTATCAGGACGAAATTAAGAAAAGTCAATATTATTCGATCATTATTCTTTTCAATAAAACACAACAAGCCTTATCATCACACAATGATAAGGCTTGTTTTTTTTACACATAATCAAGAAAATTTAAAAGTCCATCAAAATATCAAACAAAACGGACTTATCTTAATCTAATAAAAGCTCCTTTTTATTATCTTGGGAAAGTATACGCATTCTATAGTACGACAAACCCAAACTAGTATGAAACTCTACTTTGACATTCTACCCTCTCCCATTGGTGATCTCCTTATTTTAGCCAGGGAGCATGCCCTTAAGGAAATTGTTTTTCAAACTAAGAATCAAGCACATCAGATCAACAAAGACTGGACACAGGGCTCCGAACTGATCGAACTCGCCAAGAAGGAACTCACTGCCTACTTCGATGGTAAGCTAAAAAACTTCAGCGTAAATGTAAATCCTCAGGGTACACCCTTCCAAAGACAAATCTGGAAAGAAGTGATGACAATTCCCTATGGAGAAATTTGCTCCTACCAGGATGTGGCAAATGGCATCGATCATGCTTCAGCTTGCAGAGCAGTCGGCAGAGCCAATTCTCAAAACCCCATTCCCATTATTATTCCCTGTCACAGGGTAATAGGGAAAAGTGGAAAGCTTACAGGCTATTCCGGAGGTTTGAATCGAAAACATGAACTGCTAAAACTCGAAGGTATTAATTTAGAGGATAATCCAAGTCAATTCAAGCTCTTTTAAATTAACAATACGACTTTTCTTATTCATTTATTTATTATATTCCCTTAACAAGACTCCACTTTTTCATTATTCTGTTTGATAAAATAGCTAAAAAGGATACCTTGCGAGCTGTTTAAAGCTAAACAACGATATTTAACAGCTATATTTATAGCAACATATCAAAAAAACAAAACTAAATGACCAATAAAACTGCACATACATTCCACATTCCTGTCATGGGAACGGGATATACTGTGAACACGCCATTGAAGGTAGCTCAATATGGCATTTCATCAGTTGTTTCCATTGTGGATGATATTCTTCTTGAGAATCTGCGTGAATTGTACAGCAAACAAATGAGTTTGCCTTTTCAACCCATATCATCTAAGACTATGGATTGTAGAGCCGAAAGAATTACCGCTTATCTGAACCTGATGGATCAAATGGTGAAGGATAAATTCGAAGAAGTCAAAGATTCTATTCTTGAAAAAGGGAAAGAATTTGAAAAATATATGGATCTGTTACCTGATGTTTCATCTCTGAAACAAGAGTTACAGGACAAGGTAAACAACAACCATTACGTTAAGGATATTAAAGGCTGGCTGAACGAGAACCTGCCTCTTGGATCAATTGATGTGAACATCATGACCAAGGTGGATAAGGAAAACTATTTTGAGGGAGAAAAATTACCTTCAGAATATAACGATGCTCATGCTGCGCTAAGGGGCTTTGCCAATAGTACACTTGAGTCTTCATTGGTTCTTTCGGCAGGTATGAATCCACGTCTATATGGCTACCTGGAGCAATTCAACGATTTCTTCCCAACTGAAGATGGCTACATTAAAAAGAAAATTGTCCTTAAAGTTAGCGACTACCGTTCGGCACTTATTCAGGGTAAATTTTTAGCCAAGAAGGGTATCTGGGTATCAGAATACAGAATTGAATCGGGACTTAACTGTGGAGGGCATGCCTTTGCTACCGATGGTTTTCTAATGGGACCTATCCTCGAAGAGTTTAAAAATAACAAATCAAACCTGATTGCAGACACAAGTGAGCTACTGTTCTCTGCACTCGAAGCTAAAAATCGTCCTGTTCCAAAGGAAAATTTAGAGCTTAAAATCACCGCACAAGGTGGTGTCGGCACACCCGAAGAGCAAGAATTCCTTATGGATTATTATGGGATCGACTCAGTGGGTTGGGGTTCGCCATTCCTTTTGGTTCCTGAAGTTTGTGATGTTGATAAAACAACACTTAAGACCCTTGCAAATGCTACTGAAAAGGAGTTATACCTAAGCCATTCATCGCCTTTAGGCGTACGTTTCAATAATCTAGCTGGCAACACGCGTGACCTTGGAAAACTTGAAATGATAAAAGCTGGCAAACCAGGTAGTGTGTGCACCAAACGCCTTTTGGTTGCCAATAAAGAATACACTGACAATCCAATTTGTACCGCTTCGAGACAATATCAGAACCTAAAAATTCAAGATTTAAAGGCTCAGGGTTTAAGAGAAGAGGAATATGAGGCAGAAATCACTAAGATGAGTCAGAAATCTTGTCTTTGTAAAGGCTTGTCAGCAGCTTCGTACCTGGTAAACAATCTTGACACCACAGCTGATGGTGATGGCGTTTCAATTTGCCCTGGTCCTAATATGGCCTACTTTTCAGAAACCGTTTCATTTAAGCAAATGGTTGATCATATCTATGGCAGATTCAATTTGATTAAACGAGCTGATCGTCCCAATATGTTTGCTAAGGAATTGAATATTTACATTGACTACCTGAAAGAGCAAATTGCAGATTTAAAAAATCCTGACAAGAAAAGTATCAGGAAGCTTGAGAATTTTAAAGCCAATCTTTTTAAAGGAATCGAATATTACAATTCTCTTTCTGAAAAACTGAAAGGAAAATTTGATCATCTTAAAGATCAGGTTCAAGAAGATATCGCCAAACTGGAACTGGAACTTAAACAAATTAAGTCCCTATCCTAATTTGGAACCTTTACGCATTAAAAAATCCCCTTTTAACATCAGTTAGAAGGGGATTTTTTTTGGTTTGTAAACTCTAATCAATAATCAGGTGTTTAAGAATCTGGTTGTTCCTTTTTAACACCCACCATCTTTTCAAGCATATCAGTGGTTACCGATTTAGGACGCTCCAAAGGATAACCTAAGGCTCTGTCCCAGATAATATTGGCACAGATACCAATCGATCGTCCAATACCAAATAGTACGGTATAGAAATCATAATCCTTTATACCATAGTGCCACTGAATAACACCCGATTGCGCATCCACATTAGGCCAGGGGTTCTTAGCTTTACCATGCTCCTGTAGAATTGGAGGCACCACTTTATAAAGCAAATCAGCATACTTGAAAATTGGATCATCAGGGAGATGTGTCTGACTAAATTTTCTTTGCAACATGTAACGAGGGTCTGTTTTACGCAATACAGCGTGACCAAATCCAGGAATAACCTGTCCTGAATTCAAAGTATCCCAAACAAATTGCTGCATTTCTTCCTCAGTAGGCAGCTTATTATCCATCTTGTCCATCACATCTTGTAACCAACGCAAAACTTCCTGGTTAGCTAAACCGTGAAGCGGTCCGGCCAAGCCATTAATCATCGCTGATATAGAAAGATAAATATCCGATAAGGAACTCGCTACCAAGTGTCCTGTATGAGCACTCACGTTACCACTCTCATGATCGGAATGAATAATAAAATGCAAACGAGACACGTCATCGTAAGGCTTATCGATACCCATCATATTTGCAAAATCCGCACCCATATCCAAATTCGGATTGGATTGAATTCGCTCACCTTTGCGATACAGCTTATTGTAGATATAAGCGGCAATTTCAGGTAGTTTTGCCAATAGATTCAAGGCATCTTCGTAGGTAGGCTCCCAGTAATCTTTCTTACTAAGTCCTGCCTGGTACTGACGGTTAAAAGCAGATTCACGATTCAAAGTCAAAATTGCTGTCGAAAAAATCGCCATGGGATGACTACAAGATGGGAAAGAATCGATCACATCGTAAACATAACGGGGAACAATACGACGCTTGTTGAATTGTTCGACCACCTGCATCACTTCTTCTTCATTTGGGAAATCACCGGTTAGAAGCAAATAAAACAGACCTTCAACAAATGGCATCTCTGCACCCTTCGCTTTTGGCAAATTCTCAATAACTTCTTCCAGAGTATAGCCACGATAACGAATACCTTCCTCAGGATCAAGATAGGAGATATCAGTGACAAGAGATTTGATTCCTCTCATCCCACCTATCACTTGAGCTACGGTAACACCATCAATCTGAACATCACCATATTCTTTCATTAGGCGTTCTGTTCTTGGGCGGTGCTCTTTAATTTTCTTGGATAGTTTATATTTTAATGTTTCTCTCATGTGGCTAGTTATTAGTTAGATATTATTTGATTTTGATATTTATCCTTTTCAGAACTGTTTAAACGGTATGTGATCATATAATTTAAACGTTTTGTTTTCGAATTAAGTTTAGAGCACTTCCAGCCTTAAACCATTCAATTTGAACATCGTTATAAGTATGGCAAGCTTGAATTTCATCCTGGCTACCATCTACGTGCTTCAGAACAAGTGTAAGATTCTTTCCTGGTTGGAAATCTTTCAAACCAAGGACATCAATCACATCCTTCTCAAGAATTTTATCGTAGTCTTCTTTATTGGCAAATGTGAGAGCTAAAACACCCTGCTTTTTCAGATTGGTTTCATGAATTCGAGCAAAGGAGCGAACAATAACCACCTTGATTCCCAGGTGTCGGGGCTCCATAGCTGCATGTTCTCTGGATGATCCCTCACCATAATTCTCATCGCCCACAACCAAACTGGCAAGACCTTTAGCTTTTATAGCTCTGGCTGTAGCAGGGACTTCGTCGTATTGCTTAGAAACGGGGTTGAAAATTGAATTGCTTTCGTCGTTGAAATAGTTGATTGCCCCTATCAGCATATTGTTCGAAATATTATCGAGATGTCCACGGAAACGCAACCAGGGGCCAGCCATTGAAATGTGGTCTGTCGTACATTTTCCTTTGGCCTTAATCAAAAGGTTCAGACCTGTGAAGTTTTCACCATCCCAGGCTTTAAAAGGGGCTAAAAGCTGCAAACGATCAGACATTGAGTTAACTTCAATTTTCACACCACCACCATCGGCCTGGGGCTCTAAATAACCAGCATCTTTTACATCGAAACCTTTAGGAGGCAATTCGAAGCCTTGTGGCTCATCTAATCTTACTTCTACGCCATCTTCGTTAATCAGGGTGTCGGTCATAGGATTAAATGTCAAATCGCCGGCTATGGCCATTGCGGTCACCAACTCAGGCGAAGCCACAAAACCATGCGTATTAGGGTTGCCATCATTTCGTTTGGCAAAGTTTCTATTGAAGGAAGTAATAATCGAATTCTTTCGAGTTGGATCGTCGGTATGACGTTTCCACTGACCAATACATGGTCCGCAAGCATTGGACATGATGACGCCACCAATATTTTCAAATTCTTGCAGAATACCATCTCTGGCCGTAGTGTAACGCACCATTTCTGACCCGGGTGTCACAATAAATTCTGATTTCACCTTCAGGTTTTTATCTTTTGCCTGCTTCGCCAATGAAGCCGCCCTCGATAAATCCTCATAAGATGAATTGGTACAAGACCCGATCAAACCGACTTCTAATTGTTGAGGGTAATCGTTCTTTTTTACTGCCCCGGCAAACTCGGAAAGAGAGTGTGCTAAATCTGGTGTAAATGGTCCATTAATATAAGGTTCTAATACTGAAAGGTTAATCTCGATGAGTTCATCGTAATACTTTTCAGGATTTTGGGCCACTTCTTCGTCAGCACGCAAGTGCGGCATGATGGCATCAGCCAAATCAGCTATGCCTTCACGACCTGTATGACGTAAGTAGGTGCTCATATTTTTATCGTAGGCAAAAATAGAGGTGGTTGCACCAATTTCTGCTCCCATATTACAAATAGTAGCTTTTCCAGTACAAGACAAGGCATCAGCCCCTTCTCCAAAATACTCAACAATTGCTCCGGTTCCTCCTTTTACAGTCAGAATACCGGCAACTTTCAGAATCACATCCTTAGACGAGGCCCAGCCGCTCAATTTTCCGGTCAACTTCACCCCGATTAGTTTGGGCATTTTCAGCTCCCAGGCCATGCCTGCCATCACATCAACAGCATCGGCACCACCAACGCCAATAGCAACCATTCCCAAACCTCCCGCATTTACAGTATGCGAATCAGTCCCAATCATCATACCACCCGGGAAGGCATAGTTCTCTAAGACCACCTGGTGAATGATACCCGCACCGGGTTTCCAAAAACCAATGCCATATTTATCAGATACAGATTGCAGGAAATTGTAAACCTCATTGTTTTGCATGAGGGCTTCCTGTAAATCTTCATCAGCTCCAACAGATGCCTGAATCAAATGATCGCAATGCACGGTAGAGGGCACAGCCACCTTCGATTTACCTGCATTCATAAATTGTAATAGAGCCATTTGTGCAGTCGCATCCTGCATGGCAACGCGGTCAGGAGAAAAGTTAACGTAAGCCTCTCCTCGTTTGTATTCTTGAAGGGTATTATTGTCGTACAGGTGAGAGTAAAGAATCTTTTCGCTAAGGGTTAGTGCCCGACCGAGATTCTTTCGGGCAGCCTCAATTCGGAGAGGCATATTAGCATAAACAGATTTAATCAGTTCGTAATCAAAAAGCATGTTCTAAAAATTTTGGTTTGATATAATGTAAAAGAGGTTTTCCTCTTTTCGTGGTTCATTTTTTTTGAGTCTCCTAAAGTAATAAAAAAACCCACAAATAAGACATAAGGATCTTATTTTATTGTATTGCAATCCTCTGCTTCCCTAGCTTTCAACACCAATCTTTCCTCCTAAGCATTTAGATATCTAAATATACTAAAAGCAGAGAAAAAATTCAATTTTGGGCGAATTATTTAAGGACGAGCTCATTGCGTTCATCAAAATAAAGTCTGATTATGCATATCGATTTCGTATGTCAAATCATAAAACACCTTATATATACCTGTTTTGAAGAAAATGGAGGGAAACAATGAAGTCAAACAACAAATAAAAATAATTGTGTCCGGATATATTGAAATTATTCCCTAATTAAGTAAAATGTGCTTCCGGCAAGTAGTAAGTCGTGCTGAGGGTTAAGAAGAGATATTTGGTAAGTCATTTATTCTCTTAGAAGGATTGTATCAAAATAAAGTGGAAACACATCAGCATTCAATCGCATATGTTTTTTCAATAATTTTTGAAATAAATATAATAATGCCACAGAGTGGTAACTCAATTCATACCAAGGTGAAGCCTTAGGTTGACAAGCACTCAAACACCTACCGCAAGTCTGCGACTTGTGGTTTTTAATATTAGGATAAGATTAATCGTTTGCCTAAAATCAAAACACAAGCTCTGAATTAAGACTAAATAAACTCAACATAATTTCAAAGTATTGGTTTTGTAATTTTCACCACAAGTCGAAGACTTGCGGTATTATTGAAGGGTACTTTATTAAGACTTCTTTTTTGTGCCAAACTCAACCACTTCCAGATCCTTGATTTGTTTGCCTGCGATGGTGAAACGCACCAGGGTTTGCACCTTATGAAAACCTTGCAGGCCGGCTGCTCCCGGATTGATGTGTAATAAATTAAGCTCCTTATCATACATCACCTTCAGAATATGAGAGTGCCCTGATATAAAAAGTTCTGGAGGGTTCCGCTTAATTTCATCTCGTACATTTAAATCGTAACGCTTGGGATAGCCACCAATGTGAGTCATCCAAACGTCAACATCCTCGCATTTAAAACGTAAGTTCAAGGGATGAACCTGACGCACATCTTGCCCATCGGCATTGCCATGCACTGCTTTCAAAGGGGCAAATTCAGCCAATCGGTTTGCCGTTTCGATGTTTCCGATATCACCTGCATGCCAAATTTCATCGCAAGCTTCTAAATATTTAAAAAGGTTTTCATCGAGATGAGTATGAGTATCTGAAAGTAAGGCGATGCGTTTCATAAATAACGAATTGGTGTTTCTACTATATGCTAAGCCACAAATAGGAGCTTTTTATAAAAGCTAAAAGTAGATGAAATTATGCTTATTTGAAGCATAATATATCAAGAATATAAGCCAAAGCGGTTGACTTATGTGAGATACAATGAGGATTTGAATATTTTCCGACAAGGGCAAAGTTTATAATCCACTAAAAATGCTTAGTTTTGCATGCTTTTTTATATAGAATGACAAGCACTTTGATATTTTGTGAATCAGCCTTCCATTTATGGGCTAATCACAATTCGAATCAAATTTACAAGTAGAAAGAAAACAACAATTAGCTATGGCTTTTATAGACGAAATAAAGAGACGACGTACCTTTGGTATCATTTCTCACCCCGATGCCGGTA
>Ga0209379_10001643_pt1 | contig 14362 bp, 13 predicted proteins | sample tdDd001_FD_187124 | JGI IMG/M metagenome (GOLD analysis project Ga0209379, IMG submission 187124) | Marine sediment microbial communities from the Atlantic coast under amendment with organic carbon and nitrate - tdDd00.1 (SPAdes)... | ecosystem: Environmental > Aquatic > Marine > Coastal >...
CCCTCTTATTTCCGCTTACTTTAGCAAGAGCCTTCAGATCTAACTCACTACCTCCCGGAATACATGCCACTATATATCCCTTCTTATCTCCCTTTAGTACAAGGGTCTTATATATCCTGTCTATATCTATCCCTGTCTTAGCAGCCACAGCCACAGCTCCCAGGTCATCTTCATTTACTTCATATTCCTTTATCGCATACTTAATTTTCTTAGAATCTAATATCCTCATTGCATTTGTTTTCTTCAATATACTCACCTCTATAATAGATTATATCTACTATAATTAAAAGTTGCAAAAAAAAACATCTCACGACTTACATTAAATTATAATAAAAATTTGAATTTTTATGGTTTTAAGAGGTAAAATAAGATATAATTTTACCTATAATAATTTAAATGAAGGAGTTACCATGAAAAACTTGAAACGAATTTTTATCCTGATGTTAGTACTTTCAGTCATAGGTTGTAGTAATATACAGGAGAAAGAAGAGATTATCACTCCTCCTATTAAGGAAGTTATAGAGGAAAAACCAGAAATAGAAGTTCCGGAAGTTGTCCTGCCAGAAGAGGAAGTAGAGGTAGAGGAGGAGATTCCAATTATAGTCCCTGAACCTGCAAAACCTGTCATCAAGGAAAACCCTAAAAAAGAGATTGTTATTTTAGCCACAGCAGATGTCCATGGCAGAATATATCCTCATAAATACAAGGAGTTTGACAGAGATGATATAGGTGGATTTGCAAAGGTGTCTACCTTTGTGAAGGAGATGAGAAAAAAGTATCCTGACCTTCTTCTGATAGATATGGGAGATGCATATTTCTATGAACCCTTTGTTAAAACCAACTCACCATCTATAATTCCTATATTAAATGAACTTGACTACGATCTTTTTCTTATGGGAAATCATGAGCTCTACATGAGCAGTGCCTACCTTAAGGAGGAAGTAGCCAAATTTAACGGAAAAGCAATTGTAAATAATGTTTACTTAGCGAAAGACGAAGAGGCTGGAGTAATCCTTCCTGGGTCAGCTGTATTTGAGGTGGATGGTATAAAGGTAGCTTTTACAGGAAGCTCTATCCCTCAAAAAGGTATCCGTAAGATACTTCTTAGTTATGAGTACAACATCTCAGATGCCCTTCCTGAAACTGAAAAATCAGTTAAAGAACTTGGAGGTAACTATGATCTACTTGTGGGAACCTTTCATCTTAATAAGTTTGGTCAGGGAGGAGACAGCGGAGTCGTAGAAGTTATGGAAGCTGTAGATGAGTTTCACTTTGCATTCAATGGTCATGAGCATGTGGATGAAGGAGACTGGACGGCAAACGGCAAACATATCATAGCTAATAATGCTTACGGCATTACAGCTTCATACGCCAAGATCCAGATGGAGCAGATAGATGGTAAGTGGACTGTTATGTCTATAGAGCCTCACATCGTTAGTTTAAATGATGTAGAGAGTGACAAGGAGTTCCTTCAGAGATACAGAGGTCTTCATCAGGAGACTATAGAATATGTTGATAGTGGTTTCAGCGGCTGGGAAAAGGTCTATCATAAACTACACAACTACATTATCCCTTAAAGTAAAGCAGCTCTTTATAGAGCTGCTTTTTTTATCCTCTTTTACCCTCTTGGTTCTTCACAGTAAGTAAAGGATGTATAAAGATAACCCTTTTTCTCACTATCACTTTACTATAAGCAGATAAAAACCTCAGAGTTTATTCAATCTCTTTCCAGGTGAAATTTTAGATAAGCATAATATCAAAACATTCTTTTTCACGATATAAGAGGATTTTTATAGATTAGAAAATATAGTTAATACAGTTGAGGAGGTGAATTTAATGAAATTTTCTTTCAAAAAAAATATTCCTATACAGATTTTATTTCTTATTTTTGGAATCTGTCTACAGTTTTCACTTATTTTTATTATAGAGACCAGGAATACTTATAAGAGTATAGACCGCGATCTCTTAGAGGCTGCATCAGATATAAAATATATTTTGGGAGAGGATTTTATCAGTAAGGGTATGGGAGAGGACACTCTTTCCCTGGAGGATGCCTATAAAAAATTCACTGTTTTACATAAAAGAGCTGTGAAAACTGACCTGGCATATCTATATGTTCTTATAAAATCAGAAAATGAGATCTTTTATGTGGCTCAGAGCGATACCTTAGACGAACTTAAGAGGTTAGAGAATGCCGGATACTGGTATCCCCTAAGAGAAGCCAGAGACAACTCCTATGAGAAGACCATGAAAGCCTTTGACAGTAATAAACCTGTCTACTTAGAATCTGAGGATAAGTGGGGAAGCTATAGATCTATCTATATCCCTGAGGTATCAGCAGACGGTCAGAAATATCTGGCAGGAGCTGATATCTCCATGCCGGTACTAAAAAAAATGGTTCTTTACAGGAGTTTTCAGATGTTTGCTCCATTTTTATTGTCGTTATTTATAATTATCCCCTCTATAATAGCCATAAGAAAAAACATTATGGAAAAAAAGAATATGGAAAACTATATTGAGTTTATAAATAAAAGAGACCCCCTTACTTCAGATTATTCAAGGGATTATGGACTTCAGCTGCTAGCCAGACATATCAGTGAATACCACTCTTTAAAGAAACCATTTTCTGTCTGTCTTATTGATATAGACAACCTAAAAACCATCAATAAAATTCAGGGAATCTCCGCAGGAAACTCCCTGATTAAGATACTGAGTCATATACTCAAAAGTGTTTTCAGAAAATCAGATACCTTCATAAGGCTTGAAGGTAATAAATTATTGGTTGTACTTCCTGAATTTGATCATACATCATCTCACCACATCTACAGGGAGATCGAAAAAAAATTAGACTTCTTTAACAGGCAGAATAAAAAAGAATATTTTTTAAGACTTAACTATACAATGAATGAATACAGAGGAGATAGTCTTATGAACTTTCTTGAAAGTACAAGACAAAACCTTAGAATTGAAAGCAGCAAAGAAAAATGGAAAAACAGAAACCTCCAGGATGATATCCTGAGAGGAATTAAAAACTCTGAATTTATAACATATTTTCAGCCTAAGATACACTTTAAAGAGAAAAAGGTTACCTTTGAAGCCTTAGTAAGGTGGCAGCATCCTAAAAGAGGGATTATTAGTCCTAATGAGTTTATACCAATAGCTGAAAACTCATTTCTTATCAATGAGATAACTACCATCGTCCTAAAGGATTCTCTAAAACTTGCTGAAACTCTCAAGACCAATATTTCAGTTAATCTTTCCCTCATATCCTTTGAGAATATGGAATTTATCCAGGAATTAAAGTCATTTTTAGAAAAAACAGCCTGTTCAGAATTTATTACATTTGAACTTACTGAAAGAGCAGCCGTTACTCACTTTGAAGAAACCCTGAGTAAGATAGAGATATTAAAAAAATGTGGTGTTTCCTTTGCCATAGATGATTTTGGGAGTGGTTATTCAGCTCTTTCATATCTTGAGAAACTTCCTATAAATGAGCTGAAGATAGATAAATCATTTATCGATAATATAAATACCTCTCCTGTTAATCAGATTATTATCGAATTTATAAATGAAATAGCTAAAGTTCAGAATTTTAAAGTAATATGTGAGGGGACTGAAAGAAGAGAACAGATTGAAAAGCTGCTGTTACTGGATAACCATAGTTTTCAGGGATATTACTTCGGACATCCTGAACCCTATGAGGAAGTAGTAAGTAAATATCACTCTGGTTTCTATCATATTAAAATAAAAAGTTTTATATAAAAAAATTATGACCAACCTCCACCACCGTGTGGAGGTTTTTTTATTAAAAATAAATATTGACAACTTATCTTCATTAACATTTTTTTTGACTCTTTTTGATTAAAAGTTAATTTTATCAATCTTTAAGTTGAATTTGTCGTCTTTTTTGATGTCATTTCATTCTTTTTTTAATTGAAACTTAATTTTCATTAAAAGGTTATTTAAATATTTTTCTGTATAATTAGTTAATTACCAGGAGGTGATTACCATGAAACACATATTCAGAAAAAATTTTCCGTTTTTAATATGTCTTCTCCTGAGTGGGCTTGTACTACAGCTTCTTATTGCTCTTTATATAGAATCAAAAGATGCATACCGTGAAATTGATGAAACTTTATTTAAAGGTGCCAATAACATCAAGTACTATTTAAAACATAATTTTATATCAAAGGACCTAAATAGTTCGTCCCTTACTATAGAGGAGATCTATAAAGATTCTTCCTTTCTACATGAAAGAGCTATGGAAAATAATATCGACTACTTCTATCTTTTGGTTAAGGATGGAGATGATATAGTCTATGCTATTATGAGTGATGAAAAAGAGGAACTTGATAAGCTGCATATGGCAGGGTACTGGTTTTCTTTACAGGATGCCGGAGATGATTCCTTTGATGAAACCTGGGAAGCCTTTGATTCAGATAAACCTATATATATTGAGTCAAAGGATATGTGGGGAGAGTACAGGTCTATTTATATCCCTCAGATGTCTCACGATGGTCGTAAATATATAGCAGGAGCAGATATTACCACCACCTCTTTAAAAAAGCTTATATTAGTAAAGAGTCTCAAGTCAGTACTTCCATTATTTTTCTTTTTAATTATTATTATTCCTGCTATTGTCATTATCAAAAAAAGCTTCCTTGAAAAAAGAAAAATGGAAGATTATATTGAAATAATGGATAAAAGAGATAAGTTAACCAACGCATATTCCAGAAACTATGGTTTGCACCTTCTTTCAAAATCTTTTAATGAATACCATACCTCTGGTAAAAACTTTTCAATATGCCTTATAGATATCGATAATCTAAAATTCATAAATGAAACCATGGGAATGGAGGCTGGAGATACTCTTTTAATCGTTGTTGAAAGAATAGTTTCCAGGGTTTTCAGAAAAACCGACTGTCTTATAAGACTAGAGGGTAACAAACTTATGGTAATCCTTCCGCAATTTAACAGAAAGTATACTAAAGAGGTCTTTAAAGCCCTGGAGGAAAAGATAGAATTTTTTAACCTACTGAATAAGAAAAGTCTTTTTATCAGATTAAACTACACTATGAGCGAATATACCAGTGGTTCTATGATGGACTTTATTGAAAAAACAAGAGAAAACCTGAAGATTGAAAGCAGTGATAAGGAATGGAAGAATAAAAACCTTCAGGATGACATCTTAAGAGGAATAAGAAACAATGAATTCCAGACATATTTTCAGCCCAAGGTATATATGAAGGAAAAAAGAGTTGCCTTTGAAGCCTTAGTAAGATGGCTACACCCTGAAAAGGGTCTCATTCCGCCAAATATGTTTATCCCAATTGCAGAGAAGTCATTCCTTATAAATGAAATTACCAAGATTGTCCTTGAAGATTCCTTAGTTTTAGCTGAAAAGCTGGAAACTAATATCTCTGTCAACCTTTCCCTGGTTTCATTTGAAAATTCAAGATTTTTACATGAGATCAAGGAACGTTTAATCACCTCTGAATACTCAAAATATATCACCTTTGAACTCACAGAGGGACTAGCTATAAAGGATATAGACGCTACCCTAATTAAAATGAATAAGTTAAAAACTGCTGGTATATCTTTTTCCATCGATGATTTTGGTTCAGGATATTCATCTCTTCCGTTTATAGAAAAATTACCTATCAATGAGATTAAGATAGACAGGTCCTTTATTAGAAATGTAAATAATTCCAAGGTTAATCAGCTGGTAATTGAATTTGTAAATAAGATTGCAAACTTTAAAGGTTTTAGTGTTATCTGTGAAGGAACAGAGGATAGCCTCCAGATTAAAAAACTCATGTTTCTTGGAAACTTCAGCTTCCAGGGCTACTACTTTGGAAGGCCTGAACCTTCCGATGAAGTAATACTCAAGTACAATAATGGTTTCTATCTTGATAAGTTAAGAGAGTTTGTATAATTATTTCGTTGAAAAGATATATGATTAATAGTATAATTACTAGGTTAAACTATGTTTTTAAAGGAGTATTATGAAGTATTTTTTATTTTTAAACCATCCAAAAAAAGATAAACTTTCCGTTGTTTCTCCTGAAAATGAAGAGATGGCAAGAAAATATTTTTCTGCAGCCGATACTGTGGAAACAACTGTAGATATAAGAGGCAGAGAGTATAAAGCCATTATTGACTTTGAGCTTTTTGCTAATATGGCAAACTTTGACTGCTTTAATTGTGTAGAGCATTGCTGCGGGGATAATCCTTCTGTCTATGAGGATCATACCAGAGAATTTATACTCGCTAACCTTGAAGAATATAACCAGCTGACTAAAAATAACGATATTTTAGAATGGGAGGGTCATTCTGAGGATGATATTAAAGACCATATTAAGAATTCCCCTCTGATGATTCCTGATCAGCATGTGGAAGAGGAGATAATCAACTGTACATGCTCCTTTAAGATAAGTAACAGTACTACTCTTTGTTCAGTACACTCTATCTGTCTAAATAAGGGACTCTCGTCTGAAGATATACTTAACTACAAGCCTGTTATCTGTAGCCTGTGGCCTATGGAGATCCTAGCTGAGGATGATCTCTCGGTACTTTATATTACTCTGCCAGATGACTTTACAAACGGTTTCACCATTGAAAACTACTATACTAAATCATGTATCAATGAAGATTATGCTGCAAGTCCTGTCTTTAAGAGGGAAAACCCAGAAGGTTTTCACAACGAAGATTTTGAACCATTTATTACAGCTTATAAGGATACCATTATACATGGTCTTGGATCAAAGTGTTATGAAGATATAAAAGATGCTCTTATCGAAAGTGAGGTCCTTGAAGAAGAGGATTTCCACATGGATAACCAGCAGATTCATAGCCAGGTTTAATATCTTTCTCCACCTCTATTTAGAGGTGGAGATTTTTTATACTTTAAAAAACTATAAAATTTTAATGTATAAAGTACCGAGTCGGATGAGTCGAATCCTCTTTTCTTGTTGTATTTTCCCTCTGAAGATGTTAATATTGATCAATTTATATAACTTTAATTAACGAATGATTATCTAGGAGGGTTATTATGAGTGTAGAAAGTGTAAAAAAGTATTTTGTTGAAAGAAAGCTTCCCCTTGAGGTTCTAGAACCTGAAGCAGATACATCCACTGTGGAAAAAGCAGCCATGGCCATAGGTGTAGAGCCTGATATGATTGCAAAGACCCTTGCCTTTCAGCTCAAAGACAGAAATATTCTCATCCTTACAAAGGGAGGAGCCAGAACAGATAACAAGAAGTTTAAGAGTCATTTCAGAGAAAAAGCAAAGTTTGTTGCCTTTGAAGATGTAGAAGCTGTTACAGGCCACCCTGCTGGTGGAATTTGCCCGTTTGGACTTGCCAACGATCTAGAGATCTATCTGGATGTATCTTTAAAGGAATTTGATACTGTGTACCCTGCTGGTGGATCTCCTAACTCTGCTGTCAAAATAAGTGTAGATTATCTTGCTGAGGTTACTAAGGGAACTTGGATTGATATAAGTAAGTAAATACCTGCCAATGTAGGACAACCTACCATTAAAATAGGAAAAATCGTTGTCGGCGGAAGGAAGTAAAAACAATAAGTTATTGAAAAAGGTCTGGAGTTTTCCAGACCTTTTTAGTTGGATTAAATCACTTAACGGCTATAAACATTAACCTTCCTGAGACGTAGCTAGCTGCTTTCCTCTCTTATGTACATGTATCATATGGCCTATAATAAATCCTGTAATCGCTGGTACTATCCATGCATAGCCTTGTGAACTAAACGGCATCATTCCTACAACCCTACCAGCAATACCTAAACCTAAGTATCCTGAGCTCTCTAACATGCTTATCACCAATGTAAACAGGACTGAATATTTAAAAGCACCTTTATTTGGTACAATTTTTTTAAATACCCCCAGTATAGTCAATACTATAGCAGATGGATATACTGATATAAATATAGGTCCGGCAAGGCTGATAATTTTTTCAACACCCATTGCACCTACGAATACACCAGTAATACAAATTATTCCTACACACATTTTATAGGTTATTTTATTATTTGTAACTGAACTGATAAAATCTGAAGCTGCTGCACTAAGACCAATTGCTGTAGAAAGACATGCTAATAACACTGCAATTGATAGACCTACCATTCCTACATTACCTAGCAGGTTCTTAACCAAACCATTAAGCAATGCTGTTCTTCCAACATCTTGTGGAAATAATGAATTAGCTGTAGCCCCTACATATAATAATCCCCCATATACAATAGCAAACCCTATACCTGCAATAATTGAAGCATATAAAGTTATTTTTTTACGTTCTGCAGTTTCCTTATAACCTTTAGCTACTATTGCAGATATAAATATTGGTGCACATAAAAGCCCTGTCAATAAATCTCCAGTATAATATAACTCTATAAATGTACTAGAAAATGGATTACTAATTCCAGTTTCTTTTATCACGCCTATAGGACTTATGATTCCTTTAAAGACAATAACTATAAGGATCAAAATAAGGGCAGGTGTTAATACTTTACCTATCTTATCTATAAAGTTTGACTTGTCGTTAGCAAAATAATACGTGATTGTAAAAAAGATAATAATAGTTGCCTGAATTGGCACGCCTGGAAATAAAGGACTTATGGATAACTCGTGTGTTGTGGCAGCAGTTCTAGGTATATTTACTAATGCTCCTACACCTATCATGACGAAAAGATTAAAGGCAACATAAAACCACTTACCCACCGGTTTTGTCAGGGATTCAAATGTTCCTTCAGCATTGGATACTGCAATAATAGCAAGTATCGGAAGAAAAATACTAGCGATAAATAGTGCTGCCAATGCAACTGGCCATGAAGTGCCTGTAGCTGCACCAATGGCTCCTGGAAAAATTAAATTTCCAGCCCCAAAAAATACTGCAAAAAGTGCAAATCCAACAACTAAACTATCTTTTAATGTTTTACTCATGTAGTCTACCCCTTTTTTATAATTTTAGTGATAATAAATTAAATGGTTTATTATCAAGACAAGTACCCTTTATCAGCGAAAAAAGAGCACTGCTCCCCCCAATAATTAATCATAATCTTTCATACCTTTACAAACTTATGAAGTCTCTCAGGATTATGAATTCATCTTTAATCCTATTACTTTTCAATCTGACATGATTTTATGAATTCTTTAAATATATTAAGCTGTTTATCACAAGTATCTATCATCGTTTCCGGATGCCACTGAAGCCCCATTATGAACCTTTCCCCTGTATGTTCCACCGCTTCTATTATCTCATTATGGCTTGCTGTAACAGTGAGATTCTTTCCCAGTTTTTTTATACATTGGTGATGGTATGAGTTGACTCTTAAGCTTGCTCCATTGGATAAAGCACTTAACTTACTTCCCTTGGTTACCTCTATATTATGGATAGGGTGATCCATTGGTGAGTTTAGGTAGAAATGGTCTTCCATTCCTTCAGAACGCATATCCTGATACAGACTTCCTCCTAAAACTATGTTTATAAGCTGATGCCCCCGGCATATTCCCAAAACTGGAATCTCTGTTTCTTCTATAATATGTGTAATAAATTCCATTTCATGACTGTCTCTTCTAGGTGATATTTCTCCTATGAGCTTAGAAAAACCCTCTCCATAGAACTTTGGATCGATGTCGTTTCCTCCTGTAAAAATTACCCCATCTAGTAATGAGACTACAGTAGACATCGCTTCAAAATCTTCATAGGCAGGAATTAAAAGAGGTATTCCTCCTGCCCTTTCCACAGCTTTTATATAGTCGTCTGCCACCAACTGCCAATGCTGCATAGGACCTCCAAGACCGCTTATCTTTCCAATTTCATCCTTTGTTGAAAAATTTACACTTACTCCTATTATCGGTTTCATTTTTCTTTTCTCCTTTTCAAAATAAAGTTTTTTTGTATATGCAGTTGATCCTTTCAGCTATTTTTCATAGAAGTTTTTAACCTGTTCCTTATTTTAGAAAAAGTTAATCGGATTATTATAATTCCAAATCATACTTCTCTGGATTCTATTCTGAGGACCCCTTTGAGACAGAACTATTTCTGATAGAAAAGATCCACTAGATAGAATAGAACACAATTTAAAAAAATCTAGATATTCCCCTCAATGTAGTTGCATTCAGAAACAGTTGAAAGTTTCAACTAACTGAACGTAGTGTACTATTAAAAAGAAGAATTGTAAAATAAACTGTTGATATAGTAAGTATATATATAATATATTTTAATAGTGGGATAAAACAAAGTAAAATTAAGTACCCAAAAGAACTAATATAGGAGTCCTTATGAATCTCATTGAAAATTTAGGAAGTAAAATTGCATGTCTTTATAGAAAAAGAGCTCGTATTATTAACAAGAAGTTAAAATACTTAGATATAAGTTTTAATCACTCTATATTGCTTGTAAATATTGACAGGAATCCAGGTTTAAACCAAAATCAATTGACAGAACTTTTGAATTTAGACAAGACGAACATATCAAAGATATTAAGAACCTTAGAAGAAAGAGGGTTATTAAACAAACAATTAAATGTTAATGATAAAAGGTATTATCAAATATATCTCTCTCCAAAAGGTGAGGCATTGACTTTGGAAATCAGAGAGATACTTTCTAAAATTTGGGACAAACATCTCCAGGGAATTCCACAAAAAGAAAAGGAACTTTTCTTAGTTGTTTTAGAGCGAATTTTAGAAAATATTGATGAATGTGAAGAGGAAATTTGATTAAAATGATTATTAGTTTACAAGAAAATCAACGTTTTTTATAAAAGCAATTGAAAATCTTTAAAAATAAAAAAAATCAAATAATATCAATAAAAAAAGGATCTAAAATAGATCCTTTTTTTATTATATTCGTAAAAATTGAACTTTCAAATTTTTGATTACATTATCATTTCACGACTTTAAAGTATTTCCCAATTTAATGGAACTTATCTTTGAAATAAAGGTCATTTTTTTTAGATTTTTTTCAGTATTACCAGGGTAGTACCCTACTACTATTTTGTTTAATAATTGGTAGGACTTTAACTACTTAGTTAGAAATATTAAAAAAAATTTAACTAAGTCTAATCAAAACATTAATATAAGTAAGCGTTGATATTAACGGATGTTTATATTATACTTTAATAGGAATGAAAATAATATAACAAGGGAGGAGGTAATCAAATGATAGATTATAAGCTCTTGAAAAGAACCTTTAAAGTACTAGCCGACACCAACCGAATCCGTATTATCGAAGCTCTGACCAGCGATTGACAGAATGTCAATGAGGTTGCAGAAAAGGCAGGGATTTCACAGCCCCTAGCATCCCACCACCTTAAAACACTTAAGGAAGTAGGGATTGCCCGTTCTCAAAGTCGTGGTACCTTCAACTACTACTGACTGACTGATGAAATGATCTGGAAGATCATAGAAATGTGCAAAACTTTTAACAAGCAGAACTCTGACAATTTTGAAAAGGAGGAATAATTATGTGGCCTAATTTTTTCTGGATGGGTGGTATGTGGATATTTCCTATTATTATGTTTGGAACAATGTTTATAGTAATGCCTATTATTTTATCTTCTATTTTTGGTAAAAGTGACAAACTACCTTGCAGGAGGTTTCAAGAAGGTAATTCACCTTTAGATATCCTCAAGGTGCGTTATGCCAAGGGTGAAATATCAAGGGAGGAATTTGAGCAGCTGAAGAGGGAACTCTCAGATTAATATTTTTAGAAGGGTGGTGATCTTATGAAGATAATGGATAAAATGATGGGCTTTATGATGGATAAAATGGATAAAGATGAAAAAAAAGAAATGATGGATAAAATGATGGATAAGTTTCTATCTGACATGACGAAAGAAGATAAGAAAGAAATGATGAATGAGATGATGCCTAAAATGATGAAGGACATAAACATAATGGAAATGATGCCTCAGATGATGATGAAAATGATGAGTAATCAAAAAAATTCAGGGAGCGCATCAGACTCAGAACCCAGGATGGATGGTATGTGTCCAGAATTTGATTTTGAAAAAAGGTTAAAAATGATGTCAACAATGATGCCAAAATGCATGGATACGATGTTTTCAAAACTTGAGTCGGAAGAAAGAAGTAGGTTAGTAAAAGAGATGCTAGGTAAGATGGCAGAAATTTTTGAGAAATATAACATTTAATTTTCAAATAAATTTTAATGTAAAGGTAGGTAGATATGGAAACTCTTTTTACAGTAGATGATAAAGTTCAGATTAAAAAGGATATTGAAAACAAGTACCAGAAGGTTGCTGTCACTCCCAAAGGGCAGTTTAGGTATCCCACAGGGAGAGAAGCTCTTGAAAAACTGAAATATGATACTGCAGTCCTTAGTACACTTCCTGAAGTAGTTGCAGCTTCCTACTGTGGTACCGGGAATCCATTTTCCCTTGGAAAGATAGAAACAGGAGAAACAATTCTTGATTTTGGGTGTGGAGCAGGTGTGGATACTCTCTTTGCTGCGAAAAAAACTGGAGATACAGGAAAGGTTATAGGTATCGATATCGTCCCGGAGATTCTAAATAAAGCCATAGAGAACAGGGATGCTCTGGGTATTACCAATGTGGAATTTAAGGTGTCTCATGGAGAAATACTGGAGTTTACAGATGGATATTTCGATACAATTATATCCAATAGTGTAATAAATCTCGTCCCTGAAAAGGAGATCATCCTTAAGGAGCTTTACAGATGTCTTAAACCAGGAGGAAAACTGCTGCTGGTAGACCAGACATTTACAGGAGAACAGATTAAGGAGCATGCAGCCAGGGTTAAAAGCTGGTTTCAATGAGAGGGAGGAGCTGTCCCGGAAAAGGTTTTTCTGGAAATGTTAAAGGATACAGGTTTTAATAGTTTAAAAGTGGGGGAGAAAACTGGTTTTAACAGTTCTCCAAGAACTACGGGCATCACAATCAGTGGAAGGAAACCAATGGCTTCAGAGTGTTGTAGGTCGGAGGAATCAGAGATTAGTAGTAAGATAGCCACTGAAAATAAGAAGGAATTTAAAGTGGAAACAGTTTTAGAGGAAGCCTATAAATTAGGTTGTGAAGAGGCTAAAATCATAGACCCAAAAACTATAGCTGTAGGGAACTGGGTTAGATGGAAGTGTCTCTACGGATGTCCGCTCTACAATAAAGATGGATGCCACCCTCCATATGCCCCAGGTGTGGAAGAGACAAAAAAAATTCTTAAGGAGTATTCAAAAGCCCTTCTCATCAAGGGGTACAATGGGTCAAAACTTTCTGAAATCACCATAAAATTAGAAGGAGCAGCTTATGAGCTGGGTTACTATAAAGCCTTTGCTCTAATTGCTCTCCCGCTAACTCCAGGGAAGACATGACATGGGAATGAGAATACGGTTCAGGCTGAGCCAAAAACAAACCCTGAAATCAGACCCATGCTGGAGGCAGTCGGAATAGATGTATTTAAAACTGTTAGAGATAACGGGTTTGAATTAAGTACAGCAAAAGATGAAGATGGCAGATGGTCGTTTTTTGCAATCCTTCTTATGGAATAGCTTTATGATATTGCCGTTTTTTTATATAGGAAAGTAAGCTGTTACTAATAAGTCTACTTACAATGGTTCAGCTTGGATGATAATATTATGTCTTATAATTTTTTAAAGAAAGGAGTCTTCTTTTGAATATTACAACTAAACCAATTAACTGGTTAAAAGTCCTGAGTTTTATAGGTTTGATCTGGGTAGCTTCAGGTCATTTTCTCCCCCTATGGATATCCATAGGGAGTAAAAAAGTTTTAATCAATGCGTTTTCCGAGTTTTATTTGATACCTGCTTTTGCTGTTTGGAGGATTAAAACTGAAAAAGATCCCTTCCAGAGAAAGCGTGTCAAATGGATGATGGTACTATTTTTAGTTTACTGGATTGCTCTGCCTGTAGTTATTAGCGGAAACATCCCATTAATTGACGGGACTACAACTAAATTAATCCCCTCTTATCATGCCATTGGTTCAATCGGTTTCTTCTTATTTTTTATAGCTGTTCTTTTATTTGGAAAACGAGCAGACTGTGGATGGAATTGTACCTGCGTATTTACTCGGGAAACTCTCGCCTTTCCCTTTAGAGATAAAACAAGAAAGGGTAAAATCTGGTGGAAGTTACGTCACTTAAAATGGGTAATGTTTACTATGGTTTGGATATTCCTTATATCTATGATAATAAACCCAGAGAGCACTACCTCCACCTATGGAAAGCCAATGTATAAATTAATCTTAGATGTATATTATATTACTATTTTACTCATCCCATTCACTGGTCACAGAAATGTCTGTCGTTTCACCTGCCCTTGGTCAGCTACCTGGGCTCTTTTAAATAGACTG
>Ga0209379_10001646_pt1 | contig 14357 bp, 11 predicted proteins | sample tdDd001_FD_187124 | JGI IMG/M metagenome (GOLD analysis project Ga0209379, IMG submission 187124) | Marine sediment microbial communities from the Atlantic coast under amendment with organic carbon and nitrate - tdDd00.1 (SPAdes)... | ecosystem: Environmental > Aquatic > Marine > Coastal >...
ACGAAATAAAGATTAGTCATGTTCCCTCCTATAGGTTGTCATTTAATACATAATATTATATAGCTTTAAAACTAAAAAAGCCAGTTGAAACCGGCTTTTACAACATATAGCTTATTAATTAAAGATATGTTACTTAAAAGCCCTCTGATTATTTATGCTTCTCTTCTTCCCACAGTTTCCGAAGTTCCCCCTTTTGATTTTCAAATTTAAACTTGGAACTTAATGAGTATCCAATAAACTAAACTAAAACAAGACTTAAATATATTTAAGCAAAAATCTAGTAGGAAGTGCAGAGCTACTGAAGATTTACATATTAGATATAAATATTATATATACACATTAGATATAAATATTATATATACACATTAGATATACACATTAGATATAAATATTAGATATAAATATTAGATATAAATATTAGATATAAATATTAGATTTACTCATTAGATTTATACTTAAGAATTATATAAGAGTTATATTTAAGATGTATATTCAAGCTTCTGATTTTACAATGCAATATCAAACTCCAATTTAACTCATACATACTCTCATATTTTTCCGTTTTATGGGTATAACCCACACTCAAATGGGTATAATCTCTTTAATTGAAGAGGAGGTTTGAAATGGACTATACTAAGGCAATTGAAATTGGCAAAGGTGTATATTGGGTTGGCTATAATGATAAAACACACGGTCTGCACTCTAACCCCTATTTGCTCATAGACGGTGAAGAAGCTGTATTGATAGATGGTGGAAGTCGCCCTGATTTCTCTACTGTTATGATGAAAATTCTTCAAACTGGTTTCCATCCAGACAACATTGTTAGGCTCATATACCAACATTATGATCCAGACTTGGTTGGCAGTGTAGCAAACTTTGAGAACGTCATTCATAATGGGGAACTCGAAATCATATCACAAAAGCAAAACAATGTATTTATTAAACACTACTCTGTGTCTGCTCCTCTACGCTGTGTAAATAAGATCGGTAACTCATGGGGATTTAGAACAGGGCGAAAGCTTGTATTTATCAATACACCATATGCCCACTCTCCTGGTAGTTTTGTAACCTATGATGCAGACTCCAAAACTTTATTCACCTCAGATATTTTCGGTGCCTATGGCACGGAGTGGGACTTATACATGGAACTCACGGAACACTGTGAAACGTGTAATACATATGAGGCCTGTCCTATGGGGAAAGAGAAATGTTTCATGCCTGGAATCATTAAATTCCATCAGGTAATTATGACTTCAAAATCAGCTCTGCGCTTTGCTCTTGACCAAATGCGTGAACTGGATATTGAGCTCATTGCGCCACAACATGGTAGTTTGATTAAAGGTAAGAAAAACATCGAGATTCTACTAAATAAACTTTATAGCATTGAAGACATTGGCGTAGATGGTGTTAACCTTACAGGAGTGGATCATGTATGTTAGTAAACATTGAAAATCTAATTACTGCTCTCAAATGTAATGAGACTGAACATACTGTTGAGCAACTCTCTCATATGGTTATTGAGTCAATCGCTTCTAAAAATGATGACAAAATCATGACCGACTTAATGATTGACATGCTCCAACGAAATGCTATGTTAAATAGAAGTTTAGAAGAAAAAATCAAAGAAATTGAAGTCCTGTCTGTGACAGACCAACTCACTGGGATATTCAATCGCCGTAAATTTGTAGAGATGATGTCAAAGGAAGTTGAACGTAAAGCACGTTATGGGTCTGACTTCTCCTTAATTATGTTTGATATTGACCACTTCAAAAACGTAAATGATACCTATGGCCATGATATTGGAGATTTTGTACTTAAAAAATTAACCCACACCATTGCTGGCCTCCTAAGAAACTCAGATGTGTTTGCACGTTGGGGTGGCGAAGAATTTATGATACTAGCGCCAGAAATCAGCCTAGATAATTCTGTAATTCTTGCTGAAAAACTAAGAGAAGCCATAGAGAATATTGATTTTTCCCCTGTTCCCAAAGTAACCAGTAGTTTTGGTGTAATATCAACATCAACTGTTGTGTCTCAGTCATTCGAGTTCCTAACAAAAAGTGTCGATGAAGCTTTGTATGAAGCCAAACACACTGGTCGAAATAAGGTTATTTCATTTGATGATTTAGAGAACGTAACAGAAACCTCAACTGACTTACCTGAAAGCAATTAAATACCTTTAAGAACTTAAAAAACCTTTAAGAACTTAAAAAACCTTTAAGAATTTCAGATACTAAAAGGCTGTCCTTGGGAATAAGGACAGCCTTTCTTGTGATATAACTATGATGTCAGAAACTTATTATAAGTACATAACTGAAGGACAATTTCATAAGCTGACTTGTCGATCTGAATAGCTTTTCTGATGCTTTTTTGGTGCTTTACCGATTTACTCTTCTAAATTGATGAGCTGTTTTCAAACTTAAATAGTCGTACAGATAGCCTAGTCTTCTTAACCAACCACTATCTTGCTTCTCTAAAGTACGAAACACTTAAACCATCAGGTGCCTGGTCGCGTTTCTTAAATACGGAGTTCACAATTAGAACTAAGATCGTTACCACATATGGTGTCATATCAATTAGATACTGGGAAACATTAATATCCATAGATTGAATTCTAAATCCAATAATGTCAAGCCCACCAAATAAGAATGCACCCAAAATAGCTTTATACGGTGACCACATTGCAAATATTACAAGGGCAACTGCAATCCAACCACGGCCAGCGGTTACATTATCTTGCCATGCTGGTACATATACTAAAGATAAATATGCACCACCTAAAGCAGAAATTGCACTACCTATCATAATGTGAATATACTTATAAGTACTCACCTGTACACCAGAAGCATCAGCAGCATAAGGATTCTCACCAACGGTTCTTAAGTTTAAACCATAACGTGTATGACCTAGATAAACACCCATCCCAATCGCAAGAACATATCCTAAATAAACAAATATGTTTTGGTGAAATAGAATCTCGCCAATATAAGGAATAGATCCTAACACAGGAATTTTAAAGTTTACAAAAACCGATTTCATAGATTCAGGTAATACTTGTCCCATTAGATACTTGCCTGCATATCCGGATACACCTGTACCGAAGATAGTTAAAGATAAACCTGTAACAACTTGGTTTGCCCTAAGCGTCACAGTTAAAAAGGCATAAATCAGTCCAGCTAAAGCGCCAGCAAATGCAGCAAACAGTATAGCTATCATCACACTTTCAGTTGCCATACCAGCTGCAAAACCAGCAACAGCACCTATCAGCATTAAACCTTCAACACCTAAGTTTAGATTACCAGACTTCTCAGTCATGATCTCACCCAAGGTTGCAAATAAAAGGGGTGTCCCTGCTTGAATAGCAGCACTAAAAAATAATAAACTACTCACCGGCTGCCACCTCCGTAGATACTGAACTCTCAGAAACATTTGTTTTATGTGATGTTTCGTTACTATTATTACTTTGATGCTCATTATTTACTTTGGTCGTTGGATCTTGACCTTCTTTTATTGAATGGATTGTATAATTTACAAAGAACTCACTACCAAGTGCAAAGAATAGAATAATGCCTTGTAGGATTTCTGCCGCACTTTGAGGAATCTGGAAAGCTGTTTGAATATAAGAAGCACCTTGTACCAGTACTGCAAACAACATACCTATTACAGGTACAAATTGCACTTGCATTTGAGATAACCAGGCAACAATAATAGCTGTATATCCCATACCGCCAGATAATTCTGCGGTTAATGTGCCAGCAACACCTGAAGCCTGAATCATACCTACTAAACCACAGATTGCGCCTGACATAAAGAGCGAAAGTAAGACAACTCTGTTCACATTCATGCCTGCATAACGAGCTGTATTTTGACTTTCACCAATAACAGAGACTTCATATCCCAACTTTGTTTTATTCAGAATTATATAGAATAACACTGTTAACACAACCAGTATAACCCAGCCAATGTGTACACCAAAGACCTCTGGAATAATTGCGTTTTCAGTAAAATTAGGTATTTTAGGAAAACCCATAGCTTTAGGATCTTTCCACGGTCCATATTGAAGGTATATTACAAATTTTATGGCAATGTAATTCATCATAAGTGTAAAAAGAGTCTCGTTGGTACCAAACTTTGTTTTAAAGATAGCTGGTAGAAAAGCCCAAAGCCCACCTACAACTAAACCAGCAAGCCCCATAAAAATGAGCAGAACAGGTTTTGGAAGACTGGACATGTTTAAGGCTACAAATGAAGCAGCCATGGCTCCCATCAAGATTTGACCTTCAGCCCCAATATTCCAAAACTTCATTTTAAAAGCAATCATAATCCCTATTGCAGCAAGTGAAAGAGGAATCATAAGTTCGATTGTTTCTCTTATACGGTAAAATGAACCAAAACAGCCCATAATCATTGCATGATAAACTTCAAATGGATTCAGTCCCATTGTAAGTAAAAATATTGACATTAAAACCAGTGACCAGAAAATACCCGACACACGAATAAGAGCAGCCCTACGTTTTGATATACTTGATCGTTTAGCGATTCTAAGCATTCAAATCACTCCCTTCTCCGCTTGTTAAAGATCTACCTGCCATTAGATAACCTAGATCTTCTTTTGTCACGTCACATGCACGCACAATACCCGTTATATTACCTTCACATAGAACCATAATTCTATCTGATATTTCAAGCAATACATCTAAATCTTCACCAATGAAAATAATGCCATTATTCATTTGTTTTTGCTCGTTTAATAAATCATAAACTTTATGAGCTGAGCCAACATCTAAACCACGTGCAGGATATGCAGTGATGATTAACTCTGGTTGCATCTCGATTTCTCGTCCTAAAAGTACCTTTTGAATATTACCACCAGAAAGCTGACGTACTTGTGTGTGTACATCAGGTGTGTCGATGTTGAGTTTATCAACTAACATTTCAGCATGTGATTTTGCAGAATCACGATCAACAAAAATGCCTTTACTTTCTCTATATGATTTAAGTAGAACATTTTCTACTAAATCCATTCCTGCAACAAGTCCCATTCCTAATCTGTCTTCTGGAACAAAACTCATAGATATACCCAGGTCCATTATTTCTCTTGGAGACCTTCCAGTTATATCGTCCTTTTTAAATGTAATTTGTCCATTAACTACATTTTCAAGACCTGCAACAGCTTCGCATAACTCTTTTTGTCCACTGCCAGCAACACCAGCAACACCTAAAATTTCTCCGCCACAAACATCAAAAGAAACACCCTTCAGTACTGGGCGCTGGTCTGAGTTGTGGATAGTTAAATCCGATACCGATAACATGGCATCTGTACACTGAGTAATTGGGCATTCAATTGTAAGTTCAACGGACTTGCCAACCATTTCGTTGGTTAGTTCTCTTGGACTTAAATTTTCATTGATTAGAGTTTTAATTTTTTTACCTTTACGCATTACTGTAATACGGTCACTTATAGCAATAACCTCGTCAAGCTTATGTGTAATAATAATCATCGAGTGCCCATCTGATTTTAACTTACGAAGGATATCAAATAAATTTTCCGTTTCTTGTGGTGTTAAAACTGCCGTTGGTTCATCTAATATAAGCACTTTCGCACCTCTGTAAAGAACCTTAAGAATTTCAACACGTTGTTTTTCTGCAACTGAAAGTGAATCTAACTTAGCGTTAGGATTAATTTTCAGTCCATACTTTTCTGACAACACTTCAATCTCTTTTGCTAGTTTTCTTTTGCTAACAAATAAAGACCCTGAAACACCTGCAATCATATTTTCAAGTACAGTGTGACATTCAACCAGCTTGAAGTGCTGGTGAATCATTCCAATGCCCATCTTAATAGAATGACGAGGAGACGGGATCGAAACCCTGTCTCCTCGTAAATAGATCTCCCCGAACTCTGGTTGATATACACCTGCTAGCACATTCATTAGAGAACTTTTCCCTGCACCGTTCTCACCTAATATGGCATGTATTTCACCAGCTTTAAGATCAAAATTAACATGGTCATTGGCTGTAACTGTACCAAATCTTTTAGTGATATTTTTTAGCTCAATGACATTCATATTTTTTCTCCGATATAGTTCTTATCTTTTCTGTTCTTATCTTAGTTCTCGATTTTACCTTTTACGCCTTCTAGGAAGTAGCTCATAGAAAGTAGGTCACCATCTTCAAATGCTTTACCTTCTTCACCTACAGTAGAACCGTCTTGCTTAGTAAGAACACCTTCAAAGACTTTAAACTCACCGCTTAGAATTTTTGCTTTATAATCTTCAATTACATCTGCTGCCTCTGGTTTAGCGTTTGCAGTTAGAGGTGCTATATCAACCATACCATCTGTCATACCTAACCAAACATTGTTTGCTGTCCAGTCGCCATTAATAGCTGCTTCAACTTGAGCTTTGTAGTAACCGCCCCAGTTCCAGATTGGTGCTGTTAGGTATGCTTTTGGTGCCTTGTCTTCTGAAATAGTGTTGTAACCAATTGCAAATGCACCGCGTTCTTCAGCCGCTTGCTGAGGACCTGCTGTATCTTGGTGTTGTGCAATTACGTCACAGCCTTCGTCAAGAAGTGCTTTAGCAGCTTCCTTTTCTTTTGCTGGATCGTACCAAGTGTGTGTCCACTTAACATTTACAACCGCTTCAGGGTTAACAGCTTGAACACCAAGAGTAAATGCATTGATACCACGGATTACTTCTGGAATTTCAAATGCTGCTACATAACCGATTTCATTAGATTCTGTTTGTAGACCAGCTGCTAAACCAGAAAGGAATCTTGGTTCGTACATTCTACCAAAGTAGTTGTTCATGTTATCAGTACTCTTATATCCTGAACAGTGAAGGAATTTAACGTCTGGATATTCTTTAGACATTTTTTCAACGTAGTCCATGTAACCAAAGCTTGTTGCGAAAATTACGCTTGCACCTTGATCAACCATATCTGCAATTACTTTTTCTACTTCTGGACCTTCAGGCACAGATTCTTTGTAAAGTGTCTTTACGCCAAGCGCTTCTTCAACTTCAAGACGGCCTTCATCATGTGCAAATGTCCAACCACCGTCACCGATAGGTCCAACGTAAATAAATCCTACTGTTGTTGCTTCTTCACTCCCTGCTGCCTCTTCAGTCGTAGCTGCGCCACCACATGCTGTCAGGATCATGACCATTGCAAGTAGCAATACGCCAAGTTTTGTGAGTTTCTTCATCTGTTTAGCCCTCCAATTTTCCTGTTTCACATTGAATGATACTTCTGCCCTCAAAATGATTATGGTCACTGTATGGAACAAATGAACGAACTTTCCCCTGCACATTCATTTATTCCATACTATAGCTTAAAGCAACGGGGGTCACTTAAGCTAACACATAAAAATAGAGCTTCTGTAAAATATCAGAAGCTCCAAAAGACGACACAAAATATCGTTCTTTCGGTGTAGTCAAGTCATTTAGGGTGACTCGGTAGAGACTTCTGGTCCGTATTACCAGGGATATACACACGAATGATTATGTACTTAGTTAGTTGTTTCGTTCGCATTTGCGACTCTAGTAGTATAATAACAAGCACACATTATTTTGGCAATACCTTTAATAAATCAAAAAGTGTATGAAAACGCTTTCTAAACGTATTTTGTACTATTTACTCAAGTCCTTAACCTTGTTGAATCGAACATAGATTTTCTAGATATGTGTTTTGGAACTTAATATTCGGCATATAGTACGAATATTATTCTAATACTAATTGTTATTTTCTTATCAAATCCGAACTTTATATTTTCTACATCTGTCAATAGGAAAAAAACACAATAAAATTGTGTTTTTTCTTATAAATTTTCAAATATACAATTCTTACTATTCTGAACTTGGGACTTTAGGCAATGAAATCTCGAATATTGCTCCCTCCCCTTTATTACTTTGTATATCAATTGAACCGCCCAGCGACTGAGTCACAATCGAAAACACTGTATATAATCCAAGACCGCTGTGTAGACCCATTCTTGTAGTAAAATACGGATCATGAACTTTATCAATTACACTTCCATCAATACCACTACCATCATCTAAGTATTTTATAAACACATGGTCTTGATGTTCTTCTATAAACACTTGAACTTTACCTAGGTGATTGTTAGTGAAACCATGTACCATTGAGTTTTCAAATAATGCAGAAACTACTTGATAAATAAGGCCTGGTACACAACGCATATAAAGTTTTTCAGGCGCTTCTACTTCTATCTTCACTTTCTTATCTGCAAACTGCATTCTTAAACTTCTTAGGATGGTTTCAAAATATGACTTAGCATGAATACTCTGTATGACGTTGTTTTGTTGTGTTTCAGATATAAGTCTTAAGTTTTCAATAATTGAAATTTCTTTTTGCATATTGGCTATAGCAGAATCTAAGTTATCTACAATCTCCAGTAGTTCCTTAGCTAAGCGGCCTGTTTCGATCATACCACTTTCAATATCCTCTACTAATATTTGCATTGTACTCCTAATATAACTACTTATTGTAATATTGTTTCCGAGTGGTGTCCCTAACTCATGGCATATACCACGTATCAAGGCATTTACGGCTTTAATTTTTTTATGTTGTAAAAGTTCTTCTTGTTTTTTCAATTTATCTTCCAATATTTTTTCTTCAGTAATATCTATTATGACCCCATCTAACCAACCAGGTGAGCTTAAGTTTTCGCTAAAGTGCCCCTGTCCTTTTTCATGTACCCAACGAATATGGCCATCTTTTCGAACAATTCGGTAAGTAATCAAAAACTTAGACTGTTCTCTCAAGCCAACTGATACCGTTTCTTCTACGAGCTTCTGGTCTTCAGGATGGATAATACTTGCATATGTGCGCACAGCATTATTAACAAAGTCACTGGCAGGGTAACCTGAAAGCTGTTTAATGTAGTCACTTATAAAGAACATTTTCCAGTCTGTAGATGTTGAGCATCTATAAACAACGCCTTGTACATTTGAAACTAAGGTTCTATACTGGTCTTCGCTGTTTTCTAGACGTTCTTTTGTCAGCATGATATCAGTTATATCCGTTGAAATGCCACAAACACCAACCACGTCTCCTACATCGTCATGAAGTGGAAACTTATTAGAAAAATAATGCTGAGTGCCTAATTCTCCTTCAATCAATTCATCTATACCAATAGATGTGTTTTCTAGCATCACCTGTTTGTCGTTTTCCCTAAAATCATCCGCTGCATCTTTAGGGAATATATCATAATCTGTTAGTCCTATTACGTCACTTTTACTCACATCAAAAAGATCCTCAAATCGTTTATTGATATAAAAGTAAACACTATTAACGTCTTTCATATAGATAACATGATCTGTATTATCTAATATGGACTCATACATTTGAATTAGATGTTTTAAATTTTGATCTTGCATATTATCCATATAATCACGTCCAAACATCACAAGTAGTTTAGTTATATATATTAGTACCCTTTTTTTAAGTTCATTATAATCAATATTGTTAGAATATTTCGTGTATCTATTAACGCGTTGACAGCTTAGTGGATCTCATGCTAAAGTTATCAACGTTAACTGAATACGCATTACCTCGTCCACAGGATGAGGTAGAGGCGCAGTATTTATCAGTACAGCTTATGAGACCGGAAGTCTTTGAGTAAGTTAGAAAGGAAATACTGCCGAAGTGACAGACCACCATACTCTGTTGCTGGGTCTGCATATAATATGTGCAGGACTGTCGTTATAAAGTACCCACTTTTTAACGTTGAGCTATCTCCACCAAGGGAATGACGGTAATGTCAAACACGTGTTTTATTCAATAACACTCGACATAAGTCGGGTGTTTTTTTATTGTACAAGAACAACATGGCATGTGCTACATCAAGCAGCAATATGCGCTGGATTTAGAAAGGAAGTTTCACAATGGATTATGGCTGGATTTCAATCCTACCCCCACTTTTAGCAATAGCTCTTGCATTACTTACACAAGAAGTTTTGCTCTCATTATTTGTTGCAATATTTATTGGAGCCTGTATTGCTGCAGGTGGACCCATTCAAGGTTTTATGGATACACTTAATAAATACTTAGTAGGAGCTTTAACTGACAACTGGAATATTTCAATTTTGATCTTTTGTTTATCCATAGGTGGCCTAATAGGCATTGTTGAGAAAAATGGAGGCACCCAAGGCATCGCATCACTTATTGTACACAAAGCAAAAAACACCAAATCTACCTTGTTTTCTACATGGCTGCTTGGTGTACTTATTTTCTTTGACGATTATGCCAACTCTCTTATCGTTGGAAACACAATGAAGTCAATCACAGATAAACAAGGAATTTCTCGTGAAAAGTTAGCATATATTGTTGATTCAACGGCTGCACCCATTTCATCAATGGCACTTATTTCAACTTGGGTCGGAATGGAGCTTGGCTTAATTCAGACAGGACTATCTAATCTTGGTCTTGAATTAGGTGCATACGACGTGTTTTTAAGATCTATTCCTTATCGGTTTTATAGTGTTCTAGCGCTTGTGTTTGTCCTAATTCTTATTTTTACTGGAAAAGATTTCGGACCAATGTTAAAGGCCGAAAAAAATGCTGTTCAAAAGATGCAAGAAGTAGACGCAAACACAAATTCTAAGTTAGAGTCAACTCGGTGGTACAATGCCGTTGTTCCTATTAGCCTGGTTGTATTACTAACCATTATTGGTCTTTATTATAACGGTGGTGGGTTTTCTGGTGAAAGTGTTAGGGATGCATTTTCTAATGCTGATGCCAGCGTTGTTCTATTATGGGCATCTTTTGCAGGAATCATTATAGCTGGATTAATGTCTAAGCTTCAAAACATATTAAGCATTTCTGAAATATCACAAGCCTTCGTTGAAGGTGTAAAATCAATGGCTGTGCCGGCAATGATTCTTACACTAGCTTGGTCTTTAGGGGGTGTAAATGGCGACTTAGGCACAGCTGAGTTTATGGTAAACACCATTGGAAAATCTGTCCCTAAATTTCTTATTCCTTTAATGATGTTCCTTGTACCCGCACTGGTTGCTTTTTCAACCGGTACCTCATGGGGCACAAATGCAATTGTAATGCCTATAGCTATCCCTCTGGCCTACCTTTCAGGAGGTGAAGTCCTGTTAATACCAACTATAGGGGCAGTCTTAACGGGTGCAGTATTAGGAGACCATATTTCACCTATTTCTGACACAACAATCATGTCTTCAATGGCATCAGGCTGTGACCATATATCACATGTAAAAACTCAAATACCTTATGCCCTTTCAGTTGGAGTCGTTGCAATTGTATTTGGATTTATACCTGCAGGATTTGGACTTAACCCATTTGTTTCATTGACAGTGAGTGCAGTCACTTTATTTATACTTGTAAAGTTCATTGGTATGAATCCGCGTCAGGAACCCGCGTATGGGTCAATAAGCAAGACAAGTTTAAAACCTATTCAAAACAACTCTTACTAAGTAAGATAAGTTAATTCTTCTTATATTTAATGGACTACAACAATAACTTACAATAGACTACAACAATAACTTACAACAACCTATACTATTCTTCACAAAACAAGTTTCTTTGGGTGAGTATAAACAACTTAATGAATAATCCAAAAACCTCTATATATTGAATGTGCCATAAACACATTTAATATATAGAGGTTTCAAATGTTTATCCTACTTTTCTTAAAAATGATTGAAGCCTTTTATTGTCCATTTTATCAAACACCTCATCAGGTTTTCCCTCGTGTGCAATGATACCTTGATCCATAAAAATGACACGGTCTGCAACTTCTTTTGCAAACTCCATTTCATGCGTTACTATAATCATGGTAATGTCTTCCTTCGCTAAGTCTTTAATAACTTGGAGGACTTCACCTACTAACTCAGGGTCTAAAGCTGAAGTGGGTTCATCAAATAAAATTACGTTAGGCTTTAGAGCCATGGCTCTTGCAATCCCAACACGCTGTTGTTGGCCCCCAGATAACTGTGAAGGCATACTGTCTTCAAACTCCGCTAAACCAACTTGTTTAAGTAAACCTCTCGATATTTGATCAGCTTCTTTTTTCTTCATATTAAGACTAATAATGAGTCCCTCTGAAATATTTTCTAGGGCAGTTTTGTTCTTAAATAAGTTATAATTTTGAAAAACCATAGCCGCTTTACGTCTAGCTTTCATCATATCTTTCCTAGAAGGGGTTGCCATATCAATATGAAGGTCATCTATGTTTAGCGTCCCTGCATTTGCGTCTTCAAGAAAGTTAATTGAACGTAGTAATGTAGATTTACCTGATCCAGATGGGCCAATAATAGTTACAATCTCCCCTTTATTTACTTGAAAGTTTATTCCTTTTAGGACTTCATTGTCACCATAGGACTTAAATAAATTTTCGATTTTTAACATTACAGAGCCCCTCCTTTACTTAATCTCCACTCAAGACGTTTATTTATCATGGTTGCAACCAAGGTTAATAACCAGTAAATAAGTCCAACAGCTAGAAATGCTTCTAAGAACCTGTATGACGCTGCTGCTTTCATTTTTGTTAGTCCCATTATGTCTTGCAGTCCCAACATAAATGTAATTGCAGTCCCTTGAATTAAACTGATGAACGTGTTTCCAAGAGGAGGCACTGCTACCTTTAAGGCTTGAGGTAAAACAATACGTTCCAAAGCACGTGTTTTTGACATTCCTACAGCTAAAGCAGCTTCCATCTGTCCCTTGTCCACCGCATCTATAGCAGCACGAACAACTTCTGAAATATAAGCACTTGCATTAATCGTCATAACTATAATTGAAGCTTCAAAGGCATTTAACTTAGCTATGAACGGAATGATCTGAGGTAACCCAAAGAAGAAAATAAACAGTTGAACCATTAAGGGTGTGCCTCTAAAAAATGATACATATAAATCAATGATTGGATTAAGAACAGGGTTATCAAGTTTCCTTAATAGGGTAATGACTAAACCAAGAATAAATCCTAAAACCATGGCACTTAGGCCCACTGACAAAGTGATGGGTAAGGCTTTTAAAATACTCGGTATTATTTCAATAAAGTAATTCAGATCAAATCCGTTCATAAGTCACCTACTTCTGTGTAATGTTGATTTCAAACCATTTGTTTGAAATAGCTTCTAAACTACCATCTTCTCGCATTGCCGCAAGTGCTTCATTGACTTGTCCAATCAATTCAGTATTTTCATCTGACTTTACAAATGGAAAAGCGTTAAACAATACTTCTACAGGTTGTCCACCCAGTTTAATATCGAGTCCAGAATCTTTAATAGCTTGTAGACCTGCTAATTTGTCATTTAAAACCGCATCAATTCTTCCTAGGGACACATCTTGTAGTGACGCTTGATAACTTTCATAGGTAATAACTTGGATTTCATTATTTACATCAAAAGATTTAACCATTTCCTCGTAGTTTGAACCTAAACTAACACCTACTTTTTTACCTTTTAATGATTCTAAATCAACAATTTGGGCATTGTCTCCTTTAACTACAAGTTGGGCACCATAGTATACATATGCATCAGAGAAATCATATTTTTCAAGTCTCTTTTCATTTACAGTGATTTGATTCGCAATTGTAGTGAGTTGATTTGTATCTAATAAACCAAATAAACCACTAAAATCTGCTGTTTTAAACTCAACTGGACGGTTAAGCCTTTTTGCAATTTCATTCCAGACTTCAACATCAAATCCCGTTAATTCATCATTCTCGTCAATGAATGTATATGGCTTATAACCACCACTCATGCCAACATAAATAGTTTCATCCATTTTTTCAGATTCGTCTTTTGACTCAGTCATGTCTACAGAGTTTTTAGATAACTCTTCTGATTCCATTGATTTGCCAGCTTCAACATTGGTACTTTGTCTGTTAAATGCATACGATACCGTTGCTATTAGTGCCAGTGCCAGAACGGCTGTAATTAATTTTCTCATTGTTTTTCTCCTTTATTAATTCATCTGTTTTCTAGTTTCTGTTTTTAAGTTTCTGTTTTTAAGTTTCTGTTTTCTAGTTTTTATATTTGTAAGATATTTTCATGGTACGTGTTATATACTGGCCAAGTATAAAATGGAAGTACTGTGTCACTTCTTTTTCACTTCTGTAAGGAGTGACTTTTAATGATGCAATAACCGTTCATATGGACATAAACACATTTCTTTCATTTCAAGAGCACGCAAATACTATTTGCTTTGTATGTTCCCTAGAATTTGTACAAAAAAAAAGAGCCGGTGAATATTCACCAACTCCCTTGCGTCGTCTTAATAAGCGATTATGCTTGAGGGTGTAGCTTTTCACACATGTCAAATAACTGTAGTTTTATGATTACAACTACAGCAACAGCATGTGT
>Ga0209379_10001650_pt1 | contig 14335 bp, 12 predicted proteins | sample tdDd001_FD_187124 | JGI IMG/M metagenome (GOLD analysis project Ga0209379, IMG submission 187124) | Marine sediment microbial communities from the Atlantic coast under amendment with organic carbon and nitrate - tdDd00.1 (SPAdes)... | ecosystem: Environmental > Aquatic > Marine > Coastal >...
ATTAGTAATACATTAAATAAATGCCCATACTATGACTTTTTAATCACTATTCTAAACTCTTTATCTCATATAATCCCCAGTACAACTTGAATATCAATATATAAACTTATTCTATTCAATATTTATCAAACAATTTCTTATTACTTTCATAATACACGAACTCGCAAACACAGGTCTCAACCTATCTCAATAGTAGCATACTCAATTATTGTTATATCAACTGCTACAACTTCACAACAGTCTCCACATGTATCGCATGTCGGCCACTGCTATATTTCCTAAACTAAACACTAAACTTGTAAGTGATTTCAATGGTTTCATTTTCTGATACCACTATTTTTGAAATAAAACGATTCAGAACTTCACGATTAATTTCATCAAAATTACCATAAGATGTCAGTTGTGATTTGAGATATTCAAACGACTTTTTTAAACTAACATCATTTTCTGATGCTATAAGTTTCGCCATCTGTTTCTCTAATTCAATCATTTGATTGTCTAACACTTCAGAAGCCATATCATACTCTGACTTACTAATATCTCCTCCAGTATATCTAAGGATCAACTTTCCTTTTGCTTCTTTGTGTTTAGCCTTTTTCATTTCATAACTTTTCTCAAACTGCTTAGATTTAGTTTCTAATTTCTTAACTCTCTTTTCAATCAAAGCATGAATTTGCTCTTGATTAGCATTATCAGAAGCATACTTTCTTAAATCAGCTTTAATAACCTCAATCAATTCCTCTTCTTTGATTTTATGTTTGCTACAGTAAGATGTACCATGTTTCTTATAACCACCACAGAAATAAGTTTTATTTGTCTTAATAAACCAAAACTTACTTGAACAATCAGAACAATAAAGTAAATCTCCAAACAACGATTTATTAGGCGTTGCTCGTCCTAATGTTTTTAAGCCACGATTCTTGATCATGTCTTGAACACTGAAGTAATCCCCTCTAGATATTATACCCTCATGAGTGTTTTCTACAACGACTGAATCTTTAAGTTTCTTTCGGCCTACAAGGGTAATATCCTTACTTGTTTCTTTGCACTGCTCTAAATCACCGATATAATGACGATTTCTTAAAATAACCATCACTGTTGTACCATGCCATATAGTTCCAGCATTCTTCTTTCCTTTTGACATGGCAGGTGTTTCAAACATCTGTGTAGTTAGATATTTGGCAATAGAATCCCTTCCATGCCCCTCTAAGTACATCTTGTAAATTAGTTGTACTACCACTACAGAATCATCCTCACGAGGATATAACTGGCCATCAGATACATCGTATCCGTAAGGTGCTTCACCTTTTAAGTAACGACCTTTTTCTGCACTGGTCCGAAAACTTGTTTTAATACGATTACTGGTTCTTCTTGATTCTTCTTCATAGATCCAAGCGTATAGACCATATTTTGATACATCACCTTTGGTTGTATCAATGGCACCATCTAGCGTAATAATATCAATGTCATTACTCATAATGATTTTCTTGAAATCAGCAGATGTGCCAATATTTCTCGCAAGTCTTGATAACTCTTTTGCAATAATTACATCAAACTTGTTTTCCTTGGCATCACGAACCATCTTTTCAAAACCGGGTCTATTACCCTTGGTGGCAGTTAGTGAATCTGAATAGATTTCAACCAATGTCCAACCTCGGTCAACAATGGTTTTAATGAACAAATCTTCTTGAGCTACCATGGATGTTTCTTGGCTTTCTAAAGTAGTTGATACACGTTTGTACCCTGCAACTCTTTTCGTCATAACGTCACCTCATTTCGAGGTGTGGTTTGTGTTGTATCTTCATTGTACTGCTTTTCTGTTTCCTCATCAATAAGCTCTTCAAGCTTACTTTCAATAAATGCCTGCATAACATAATCAAAGCCGGTTGTTTGGTTAAAGACTCTTTTAATCTTCATACCATCACTCCCTTCTGAATTGTTAGTTGTATAAGCATTATACGTATCTCTAAAAGGAAATCAATAAATCGCATCAATCTATTTACAATAAGTAATTGTAGATGGTCACATTCAATCGATTATGACCTAAATCATTAGATACTTTTCTTAGAAGTTTGCTATCAAATCCTCTATAGTCTTTGTTTTCATAACCCTGTTCTTTTACAAGTTCTTTGTATCTGTTTTTGGCATATTCTCTTCTAAAAGCATGGTTGTCTATTTTACTGGTGTATTTGCTAAACATGGGTTTTCCTTTTTGTTTGCCATTCAGTATTTCTTTTACTTTTTCTCGATCACCTTTCAAAATTGTAGCATCTCTTTCTTTACCACCCTTTTCAATCAAATGAACTTTATACGGCAAACCATCTTTCCAGATAAACCGTTCTGGTGTAATAACCAGTACACTTTCTCTTCTATAGCCACATGCTTTTGCTAATGTAATTTGCTCTTTATAATTATTAGGATTGTATTTCTTATCATGTGCTTTTGGTCCTCTAGATCTTGTAATATCTTTGTATGATCTATTCTTGATACCACATTCTTTTTTAGTAATGTGAAGATTAAATAGTTTGTTAAGTGATGCCATGTCCTTACTGATGGTGGCAGCTGATTTGCCATCCTCTTGTCTGAACTTCAAGTATTCTACCACATGTTCTTTCTTGATTTGAGATACGTCCTTTATATCCTTGTACTCTTTTCTTAGATGTCTAACAAACTCAATACTGGTTTGTTTTATTGCATCATAAGATGAATAGGAATGAATTCCCATCGTTCTATTAGATGGGTTCTTACCCATCATTTCCTTATATTCTTTTTTACAAATATGGCGGCTCTCACCTATACAGTTGAGCAGTTCCATACGCTGATGTAGTTGATAGTCTAATTTCGATATCCTTTTTGCCATAAAAATCACCCCTTCAATATTTTTAATATGATAAATATTGAAGGGATGATTTTTCAAGTAAATATTAAATTGTAAGCAATAATTCTGCAGGGCTTTCTTCTTCTAAAAATTTTATTTCTATGTTTTTCACTTCATTTATCATGACACTGATAGGAACTAATTTACCAATTGACTTATACAAGACTTTATCCTCACCTGTATATGATGAAACTTCGTGAAATCTATCGATATTTTCGATAAACCACACTCTAAAATCTGTAACAGGTATAATATATAATACCAATGAATTATCGAATAAATAGTAAATGTAATCCGCCTCAGTTGAATAAATGTACCCCGGTTTGCCTGTGTTCTCATTCGAAATTGTTTCTACAAAAATATTGTTTGAGTATGTGTGACTATCAAACTTGACTTCAATCATCTCTAATTTTCTCAAGTTGTTATTCCAATAGATCAGATCAACATCTAATAATCTAAAACCATCATTTGATTCAACATTAAGTGTAAAGCCTGTACTTCTTGGACCATTTAAATACTGCTCTACAATTTTTACTCCTTTTTCTCCATACCCTTTTGATGCGTTAAAAGATGTTACATTTTTACTCATAATACCACTCCTTTAATAAAGTTTTTTATATTGCTTATGCCGATATAGTACAATACATAAATCATGAAGTGATTTCAATTTATCATCCTATATAATTTTTCATTTAATAAAAAAATTATATGAGATGTGTCAAATAATCCATTTTTGACATTTTCTTATAAAAAATCACCCCTTCAATATTTTTAGTATTCTAAATATTAAAGAGGTGCTATTTCAAGTTTTTATTCAATTATTTATTTCTTTGCATGACAAATACACCAAGGGTTAAGTAAATTTGCTTTCTTTATAGACTAAGCTTAAAGTCAAAACACTGGTAATATGCCACTTTTAGGTTACTCTCGAAATTCCTCCTTAATGTTTTTCCGCTTCTCGTTTATATTTCCCTAATTGGATAATATAACCAGAAGCTCATCCCTGCATTCAAATTGGTCAAATTGCACATAATACAATCTGCTTGAATACTCTCAAATCCTTCATTTAGTCAATTAATACTTTTGTTGATATTACATTATATCTACGACCCATTTTCATTTCAAGAAAACCACTGTATTTCCTTTAACTTTACTTTCATATCTATATTAACCTTACTAAATATTATATAACTTTATAGGTTCCAGTTAAATCTCTCGGCCTAACGCCTTTCAATAAATAACAGCACTGTTCATCATTTGGTATAGCAATATATTTTGACTTACAATGATTTGTTATTAAATCAGGATCCTTTATTAGTCGATTTTTCCAATTTGGCATAGTTGTTGGTGGTTCAAACTCATCTAGAATTTCATCTAGGCTTCTATCAACGAGCTTCCTCAACAATTCAATAAAATATCTTTTGTAATGCTTGTTTTCCTTATAATTACCGAATACAAAATATTCCAACTCACTATGTTTTGCAATTAAACACCTTTTATTACCATCAACAACTTGAGACCATGACCACCAATAATTATAGAACTCATATTTACCATCAACCTCAATGGAAAGTAAAGCCCTTCTTAATTTATCAGTAATGCCACCTTCTATATACATTTTAATAACTCGAACTAATTCTCTAAATCCATTAATATCAAACTGACTTCCATTACTGTATCCTATTGCATCAAACAAGATTTGAATTTGACCTGATGTAAAGTTTAAATCCTCCGCTTCATGAATTGCGTCTTTATATTCCCCACTTATATTGATTAACTTAGCTTTTGTAATTTCTTCTTCTATTTGTAATCGTGATATTTGTGATTTAATCTTGCAATTAGGCAAAAAATTATATATGTTCTCACATCCCACTGATAACTCCTTAATAAGATTTATTACACCGTCAAAGGATTCCGGACTACGAACTAAAGCAGCTTTTGCACTAGTTCTATTAAAATCTCCTCTATATACTATGTTCCTTACTACCCGCATCCAATCATTAAAATGTGATTCGTTATAATCTTGTACTCTTAATAGATATTCTGTTTGAGCATAAAAAATCACCTTTTGAGTATACCCAGGATTAGAATTCTTATAGAACATAGTTTTAAATACATCTCCATTGTAGATATATTGATCAAAAGGGAATTTCAATTTACTTAAACTATTGTTTGTATATAGATCGCAATACTTGTCAGTACATTTATGCAAGTATCTATAAGCATCTAAAGTGAACATCTTCGCTTTAAGCTCTGTCTTTGTATTTTGTAGTAATCGAATCGTGTTGTGTCTATCAGTCGGTTTTTCAATTGCACTATATACCATAGCAACAGTCGCAAACAATGAAAGAACAGGGGTGTCAATTAAATTATTCGATCTATGTGACCAGAATAAATCTGTCCATTTTGTATCCATTTTATAAGAAAACGAATCGTAAAACTCTATATCCTTATCCCACTCACAATGATCAATTTGTTTTTCAAACATAGCTTTAAAATTCTCAAAAGGAGTTAATTCTTTCCCTCTAGCATTCATTTTTATATATAAATCGTCACTTAACCCAAAATTTCTTAACTCAATATAATTAAAGCTTATAATAAAATCATCACGCTTCAATAGATTCCATAAATCATCAACATCATAAAATAATCTATGGATATCATCAATCGTTCTTAACATCGCATCAATTGTTGGATCCTTATTCCAGTTCAAAAAATACCAAATAGAATTTCTTATTTCTTCTGAAATTATTACTTCATTATTGATTATTTCAATTGATTTACCAATTAAGGAAACACAAAACTCTCTAGATGATGTCCTTGTTTCATATGTAAATTTTGTTAACAGTTTTCGATTTTCCTCTAAAAGTCCCTCTTTGGCACACGCATACCAGTGAATCAAAAAAAGTGTAGTTAATCGTTGTTGCCCATCTAATGGTTGCATTGTATCATTAATTTTGCTACCATATATAAAATCAAGATTTATCTCTTCTTGATTAATTAATGCATTTCTAAGGGAAGTTAAAAAATTTATCCTTAATTCTTCTTTGTCTTTTCTACCTTGTGCATAATCTCTTTGAATGATTGGTATTTCAACTGTATCAGCTTGTAACAATTGAACAAAGCTCATTTTAATTCCTTCATGTTCCATAAACATTCTCCTTAGTTCTGTAAGTAGTCATCTAATACCCTAACAATATCATCAAAATATTTATTTTTGTCTTCTTGAGTCCAAAAAGACATTTTAGGAGGATACTCACTAAAATACTTTAGAAAAGCATTTTTTGTACTAATAGGTATAAACCTACCAGCTTTCTCCTTTTGAATTATTGTCATTCTTTTAACTGGAAATACGGCATTCTTATATCCCCTATTTGTCGCTGAATCCAACAAAGCTAAATTTGATATATCATTAATGTCACTCTCAATAACATTCATGTTAAAGTAATTTACTACTTCATCAAAGACATCGTCAAAATTTTCATCAATTTTACATGAACTTACTTTACGTTTCAGATTATCATCTTCAATAAAATAATATGCATCTTGTAACCACATTTTTTTATGAGTACTCTGTTCTGGTCTTGAATCTTTTACTGACGTAATATGCTCAATATCCCACTTCTCCTTCTTATATAGATCGAATGGAAATTTGGATTTAACTGAATCATTCATGAGCATTGTTTGAATATTATACAACAGAAGTACAGTATTTATTTTTTTGTCCCCATACTGCAATTCATCAATACTGATATTTTTCATTTTTTTCCTAATCAATGAGTTTAAGAAACTTTGAAACTCATCCTTCTTTTTTGTTAATGATTCCTTCACCAAAAATTCCAAATTCTCACCTTCACAAACCAAATATCCGATTTTGTGAAATAACTCTCGTTCTGAATACCATTCTTCTAATGTTTGGAAATAGTTTTTGACTTCTAGCCAAATTATTTCTATAATCTCTTTAGACTTTTTTTCGAATTTATTACTAAAGAATCTGAAAGTAGAATAAGGATCACTTAAATTTTCCTCATCATTCATTAGTCTAAAAATATAATCTATTCTATTCGATAACAAAGATTCCTGGGAGATAAAATACCAAAAACTATCATTATGTAACGATTGCTCGATTCGATCCCATTCAGAAGATATTTCTAGTTGCTTTAATCTCACCTTCTCATCATAGTTTTTATCAAAATTACTACTATTTAAAAATAGGGCCTTTATCAACTCTGCATTTGTTAATGGAATTTTTCCAACATTAATTCTCGTAAATATTGTAATTGCATCTTCTTCATTGCTTTCATACCAAATGACTTTAGTATTAAAGTTAAATTTCGATTGAAAATTAAATATATCAAATTGATCTCTGTCAAACCAATCACATATTGTCTCATAAGCTTCGGATATATAATAAAAATCTATGTTATCATGATTTTTTTCCTCTTCTTCGAGTTTGCTAAGAAATTCGGGGACCTTTTTTCTAGTTTCATAATCCAACTCAAATATTGGCGTTCGACGCTTTTTAATTATCAGTTGATTCAAATAATGTAAGATTAGATAAATTGTTGTCAGTCGTTGTTGCCCATCTATTACTTCAAAGAATTCACCATTCTCTTTAAGTACTATGGGTTGAAGGCAATACCAAGATTTATTTCCTTCATCATCTATGTCAACTGGATTAAACGAATCAATATCATTTAGTAATTCTAAAACTTCTTTTGACGTCCATCGATAACCTCTTTGGTATGATGGAATTAAAAATTTAAACTTTTTTAGTTCCTCGATTGTTTTGAGCCTTAAACTTTCATTCATTTGATTCTCCTTATAAAATCATTTACACCCAACGGATATTTTTCATATTCCATTTAGATTGCTCATATTAGAGTTATTACTATTGTTCTTTGCAAAACACTTATAATTCTAAAAGTAACGACACTACCTCACTCCTAAATTTCACCAATTACAACTAATATGTAACGGAACTAAAGATCCAACAAAAGAAATATATATATATCTAATAATTACAATATGTGCAACTCTAGACAACGTCTTTTGTTTTTGTTAACAATAACCATTGTTCCAATGACTGTGAGAATCATTAAGTAACACCCATGATAGAAATAATAACTTAATCCTATACACCTGATAACCTAGAGTTTAATTATAACGTTTCTGTAAAATAATTAGATAGACAGCTATTTCATTATCCAATTGAATGAATAACATTTGCCCTATGTTACCTTCAAAGCAAATTCTGTACATATACTTTCTTAAATCTATTTCGAATACATTTCATAGAACTACTTGATAATAATCCCAGCAACAAGTTTATAAAAAAAGCCTTGATAAGGCGTTTCTGCTAAACTTATACAAATTCGTACATTTCTCCCTCTATATCTATATTCGCTTTTACCACTACTCAAATAAAACTCCTCAAGTATTGGATCAGTTACTTTTATGGCGTAATGCTTATTTAAAAACTGAAATTTAGCTCTTACTACATCACGATTATATTCATGTGTAACTACAACTTTGAAGGTTTCTGGTTCAATTAATCTTAACGAATCATGATAGTTTTCAATATACTCTAAAGGCACTCTATCGTTTAAGCCATTATAAGTACTGCTTCCTAGATACCATAAATCTCCCTTATCGTTATCCAAGTAATCCTCTAAATCATAGAAATCAACTTCTCCAACTTTTTCCCATCTTATTCTACTTATTATGTAATTTTCAGTTTGATGATTATATGAAGTCTTTTTCAGGACTTTAACATCCAAAACATCTAACATTTGAGGAGATTTAAAACAGTTACAAAAAGTTTTATACTGCATACATTCTTCATTAAGGCATTCCTCATGTTGACTAATTTCCCCTGAGATACGTCTACTAATTGGTCGAACCCACTCTCCAGTAGATAACTCCTTACCAGCTACACACTTCCCATTATACTTCTTTGAATTAGCTAAAAAAATTATTCTCTTATTCATATCAACCCACAGTCTTTATATTAGATGTATTATTTCTACTTCGGTTTTACTTTTCTCTTTGATTGCTTCAACCAATAATCTTCGATGACATTTATCAGGCTTATCTTCTGAACATAAAAAACATACTTTTTCAAGATTTAAATCGCCCAACATGTTTAGAGCATCTCGTGTATCTAAAATTTTGGTATATTCAATAATATAATCCTCCCAAGTCATCTGATTTTTTTTATATCCTGTAAGTAAATCCTTAGTTGGAGCTAAATAATCTAGATGTAAATACTCAATTCTATTTATTTCTCTTAAAAAGTATTCTAAGTCCCTCCCCTTAGCAAATCCAGCCAATTGGGATGTAACGTTCAAACGTATATCAATCACTTTCGTAACCTCATTTTTTTTGAGGATATCGAAAAAGTATTCTGCACTTTTTTTCGTGAATCCTATTGTGTATATCTTCATGACTCATCCTCCTTATAACCTATCTCTAAGTTCAAATCTCGATATATTGACAAAGTAATATCAGTTACTGAGTTACTATTACCAAATAAATCAATTTGACCAATCTGATAGCTTGATTTTTCTATGAGATTACTCATTAAATCCGCATCACTGATAGTGCTACCATTACTCAATATGTGATGAACATCAATCTCTTGATGCCTTAACGCTCTTGCTACTAATGAGAAACGATGACATTCTGATGGTTCCTTTTCAGAACACATAATTGCAATGATGTAACCTTTCTTAATACCATCTAGAACTCTAAAAATTCCATATTTAAAATCTCTTGTTTCAATAACTTTTTCAAAATCTACTATCCCACTATCCATTAATAAATGTTCATTTGTCCATCTTGCTCCTAATAAATTTCCCATAAAAATATATTTAATTCCATGCTTCAACAATTCAGCTTTGAGCATTTCACGATTGTATTGAGGAACAAACTTACTGTATGGTTGACTTCGCACATCAACAATACAATTTATATTTCTACTAGCTATCAACTTTACAAACTCATCTATCTCATATGTTGAATGACCAACTGTATAACATTTCATAGAAACACCTCCCATCTAATTATATCACTTGAAATCCCTAAAGAAAATCACTTCAACTTATGTCTACTTTGCTATTAAATTAGTTATTTAAGTCAGCATTTAAATCTATTTCGACGATTAATACATATTCGTTAGATATGTAATCCCTATCCTCTTCCATTTTACTCCCAATTTTCACCAATTACAACTAGTGTGTAATAAATCAAAAGATCCAATAAGATTTATTTATCTCATTGGATTAAAGTAATTTCAATATGTACAATACTATACCACACTTATTGTTTGTGATAACAGTGACTGTTAGCCCACATATATTGAAGCAGGACAATAGATAAGAATTATTTATCATCTTCGATGAGAATCTTATAATGCAATTATTTATTTTTTGTATCTAAAAGTTTTGCCTCCTTATCTTCAATATCCTTATATTTTTCAATAATAGGTGCTGTAGCCTTTTTAAAAGTTGTCCCATTTGTATCAATGTTTGCTATTTTGATACTTGGCTCAAGTTTTAAATCAAGTATGGTTTGGTACCAGCCAATTAAATAGGATTTGAACTTTATTGATTTTACTTTACTGATATCAAATTTACTTATATCCTTATTATTCTCAAGAACTAATAATAGCGTAACCCTAAAATTTCTTTTGATTTTATTCTTAACTAGATGATGTTTATTAAACTGCTTAATATGATTAGCATCGACCATTATACTTGCCGCTAAAAGTGATTGCTCAATATTTTCTATGAATTTACCTACATCCCCGATTTTTACATGAATCAACTCGTTTTTATCGTATAGATCTGCTACTTCAACGTTGTAATTATCAATCATGCCCATTTCTCTATCTAGACATACTAAGTGTTCCTCTGTCTCTAACCGTTTATTGTAAACAAATTCCTTATACTTAGGATTGATTTTATTATAGTTATCATCTAGATATTTAGAAAGCTCATCAACTGTACAATTATATTTTCCGCTTTTATTCTCTACGATCTTTTGATTTAAAATCTCTTGCATTTGCTCATCAATATACTTATTGAAAGTCTTATTGTAAAAGGCCCATCTTCCATTAACTAAAATATATTCACTACCATTGTAATTAATATCAGCTGTCAGAATTTTCAATAGGCTTCTTGATTTATTATTATTGAATTCCACAGTTGTTTTCTTTAGACTCATAAACTTATCCGATTTGAAAGTATTGATGAATTCCTTAATGTCCTGAATAGTTAAGTTATCATATTTAAGGTGTCCTTCACCTGGACACCTTAATACACCTACATCCACATTAGTGATTTCAATATCTGCTCCGACTACTGAATAAAAATCGATTCCAACATTGAAGTCATTTTTTTCAATCATTTCAAGTAATTTCTTAGTTAATTGTCCATTTATCATCCCATTAGGATTTACGTAAGTCAGTCTTGGAATTGCATGATTTACATATGTATCATCTTTATAAACAGAACAGTAAATGTCTAACAAAATTATTAATTCGGCTAGTTTCTCGAACTCAATATTTTCATTTCTTTTATTTTTGACTTTGATAGAAACACCAAAGCTCAAATCTGCATCAACAATACTAAATAATTTACTAGTAATTGCTCTAACATTTGCATTTGTAATTCTATCAAGAATTATTCTACCTTTTAGGAAATCCTCAGCACTTCCAAAAGAAATACTGTCAAACGCTTCAGCAGAATAGGTAGTTATTGTGCGCTTTTTCGCTGCATTTATATGTTTTTCACCTTTAACATCTATTGATTGTTCGCATAAAATCCGCTCAGCAATATCTAAGCCGAAATCATAATTAGCATATTGGCTTATATATTGACTTGTATAACCAACAGTTATGGCATAAACATGATTATTACTCATTTTGAATAGATAGATTCCAAAAGGAGTTTCAGTAATGCGCATCTCTGATATTTTTTTTGTTACATTAACTAATGATGACTTTGATGCTAACTCATTAAAATACTTTCCCCATTTAATTATTGCATCTTCATTTCGGTTCATTTTCATAAAGAATGAGGATTCAGATATAGTGCTAAACTTCTCAAAATCATTCATATCCTTCTTATAATCAGTCAACTCCTCTTCGTTATATATATCATCGAAATTGACTTCGTCAGTATAAAAGCATTTTTCATAGATTACATCCATTTCAGGGTTAATCAAATACTCCTTTACTACATGCTCATAAGTGTCGTTAAGTCTAAAAATATTAAATTCCATTTTCCCCTCGTTCTCTTTCGCAAATTATATATAACTGCACTATACACCTGTCTTATTAAATTTCTTCAATTGTGATTCTTTAACTCAAATCTGATTAAATCACATACGACATTCCTAACATCATTGAATTTGGCTTTATGAGGAATGGAATTATCTCTATATCCTCATCTCCTGCTAACAGCGTTGGATCTGGTTTTATGAAGAATGGAATTATTTCTATATCTTCATCGCCTGCTAAAATTGTTGATTCTGGTTTTATGATGAATGGAATTATTTCTATATCTTCATCACCTACTAACATCGTTGAATCTGATTTTATATAGAATGGAATTATCTCTATATCCTCATCGCCCGCTACTTTTGAATCTCTAATGTCAGCACCTATGAATGCAACCGAAATAATGCAAACTAACATGGCAATCATAAAACATTTATTTCTTGTTTTCTTCTTGTAATTTATCTCCCTTAAATTCATGTAAATTACCTCCTCGTATTGTAATTTACATTATTAAGAGGTATAATTTTGCAGTATTCATACTGCAAAATTATAATAGGAGTTTTAATTTGTATAATTTAAAGAAATTTGGTTTGGATTTAAGAAAGATTAGAAAACGTTTGGGATTATCTCAAACGGAAGTTGCAAGTCGTATCAGCATGCAACGGGACACTTTTACCCGACTTGAAAATGGAATGTCTATACCCAAAATAGAAACTTTAAGCAAATTAAGTAACATTTACGGAAGAGATATTTTCCTTTTATTTTGTGAACATAGAATTACTGTTGATAATTATATTTCTGATAATCTTCAAATAGTATCTAAACATTTCGGCAATCATAACTACAGTTTAATTAATGATGAAATAAAGAAATTTGAGGATACCTTCTCCGACATCGATTATTACGATAAGGATTATCTCATAAAAAAGGTAAATCAATACAAAGCATTTTTAGAAAGCATAGCAAACATAAATAGTACAATAGATGATAGGAGTAGAGAACACATCACAAAATTATTTTTATCATTAGAACTCAGCCAAAGTGAAATAAAGAAACAGAATGTTAAACTAGACAAATTAGAACTCAGAATAATAATAATGTTAGGAACTGTATACAGATACAAGAATGAACTGATTTCTACTATTGATCTTTTAAATCTATCATTAAAAGTAATCAATAGAGAATATAATAACGATAAAGAATATCTATATTTCTATATTTTAGTTCAATTCAATCGTATGTCATATTATCATCGTTTGGACCAATTTTCTGCTGTAAAAATAGCATATGAGGAAACTTTGCAGGTTATAGATGATAAACTTGGAATTAGATTACTATTCGGTTTTTTTACTAGAGCTGGGATGAATAAACATTTTATGAAAGAACCTCATTTTGAAGGGTTGGTTCAAGCAGGATTACAGCTATTAAAGGATAATGATGAGCTGGTTCTATATGAATCGAATTTAAAGAACTTAAAAGAGAAATATCCTTATTTGAATTTTGATTTATTGTATTTTGATTAACTTAAACTTCTTCAATTAACCTTCCCTAACGTAATGTAGTACAGCTTTATAGATTTACCAACAAATGTCCATCTCTGTCTACTCCAATACAATAGATATCATATAAACAAAAGATCCAATAAGATTTATTCATCTCATTGGATCTAAGTAGTTTCAGTATGTACAACACTATACCACACCTATTGTTTATGATAGCAGTGACCGCTAGTCCACATGTGTCGAGTGTTTATTGAGGCAAATAACTTGTATTAACAAACTAATATTTTCAATGAACGAAAGTATGAATTTTATATAGTTACTATTTTTTATAGCTAACCACACTCCTTCAGCTTGAGCATAACTACCTGCTCCTGATTTTCAACACCTTCTCCATCAATCAAACCGATTCCTCATCCAACATCATAAAGGGGATAAACTGGTTGATCTAAGGCATCTGTAACTATCAACTCAAATGATTTCACTTCATTGATACTCCACATTTATCAACGCTTTGTTGACTATTTATTCCATAGTATTTGCATTATGTTCAATTGCCGAATATAATTTAAATATTAGATTATTACTTATAGATTTATGAAGAAAGGCTAGACACAATGACTGGCAAAATAGATAAACGAATCATAAAAACAAAACAATTAATTAAGACTACAT
>Ga0209379_10001656_pt1 | contig 14294 bp, 13 predicted proteins | sample tdDd001_FD_187124 | JGI IMG/M metagenome (GOLD analysis project Ga0209379, IMG submission 187124) | Marine sediment microbial communities from the Atlantic coast under amendment with organic carbon and nitrate - tdDd00.1 (SPAdes)... | ecosystem: Environmental > Aquatic > Marine > Coastal >...
ATCCTTTTATCGAACACAATACCATTTGTAAATTCAAACAGTTCATCTGGTTGCTTGTAGTTAAGCTGTGATTGTAGTATAGCCATATTTTATTATCCTTTATATTTTAAGTTAATCTTTAAATTTGTGTTTACAATATTACTACACTTATGGTATAATTTACAACGTATTTTAATAAAAAAATTATTTATTATAATTTAGATTTAAGAATGCAGAATTAAAATTTATTTTGCAAAGAGAAATTAAGTTTAATTTTTTGCAAGCTATGCCTTGTACATAGGTAATAAAATTTAATTTAATTTGTAGCAGTAAAATTAATAAATAAACTGCGGATTTAAATTTAAATTGTAATATCAAAACTTAGGAGAAAAATAAATGCTTACATTTGAACAGCAATTAACAGGTCTTATTCAACAATCTTTTAAATCACTAAACTTTGATGAGAAATTTGGTAAAGTTGTTATTTCTAATAGGCCAGAGTTGTGCCAATTTCAATGTAATGCTGCGATGCCTTTAGCTAAAATTGCTAAAAAAGCTCCTATTGAAATAGCAAAAGAAATTATTTCTAATATTCCAGAAAATGACATGATTGACTCTATTGAAGCAGTAATGCCAGGTTTTATTAATATTAACCTAACAGCAGAATTTTTAGCAAATCAAACTCAGGTTTTAGCAAACGATAAACGTCAAGGTGTAGCTTTAACAGCAGAACCTAAAAAGTCAATTATCGATTATTGTGGAGCTAACATTGCAAAATCAATGCACGTTGGACACTTAAGAGCAACTATTATTGGTGAATCAATTAAGCGTATTACAAAGTTTATTGGTGATGATGCTTTAGGTGATATTCACCTAGGTGACTGGGGTACACAAATGGGTATGGTTATTACAGCTGTTAAAGAGCAACAACCAGAGTTACCATATTTTGATGAAAGCTTTGAAGGTGAGTACCCTAAACAAGCGCCATTTACAATTAAAGACCTTGGCGTGATGTATCCAGATATTTCAGGTCGTTGTAAAGAAGATGAAGATTTAAAAGAAGAGTGTAGAAAAGCAACAGTAGATCTACAGTCAGGTAGAAAAGGCTACAGAGCACTATGGCAACATATTGTTGATGTAACAATGGTTGAATTAAAAGCAGATTTAGCAGATTTAAATGTAGACTTCGATTTATGGTTAGGTGAGGCAAGTTCAGATGCGTTTGTTCCGGCAACTGTAGAGCAGGTTAAAGAGTCAGGTGTATCAAGAGTATCTGATGGTGCGACAATTGTAGATGTAACTCCTCAAGGTAAGCACGAGGTTACTCCATTAATGCTTCTTAAATCTGACGGTGCTGTGGTATATGCAACAACAGACTTAGCAACAATTAAAGAACGTGTTGATGAGTTTAAAGCAGAAGAAATTGTTTATGTAGTAGATGGTCGTCAAAGTTTACACTTCTATCAAGTATTTGATGTAGCTAAGCGTTCTGGCATCGCAACAGATACAAATATGATTCATGCTGGTTTTGGTACAGTTAATGGTAAAGATGGTAAACCATTTAAAACTCGTTCGGGTGGAATATTAAAACTTCGTGATTTAATTAATATCGGTAAACAAGCAGCATTTGATAAAATGGTTGAAGCAGGTAGAGGCGAAGTTTTCAATGAAGAAGAAATGACAGAAATTGCTCAAAAAGTTGGTGTTTCTGCTATTAAATTTGCAGACCTTATGAATCACCGTTCAGCAAATTATATCTTTGATATTGAAAAATTTGTTCAATTTGAAGGTAAAACAGGTCCATACTTACTTTATACCGATGTTCGTATTCGTTCAATGCTTACAAAAGCATCTGAGGCAGGTCTTAAAGCTGGATCAATTATTGAAGCAACAACAGATGCTGAAACTAATTTAATGCTAACACTAGATAAGTTTAAAGTAGCAATTGCTAAAGCTTATGAAGAAAAAGCTCCAAATATTATTTGTGATCATGCTTTCTCTTTAACTCAAGCTTATGCAAGATTCTATAATGACTGTCATATTTTAAATGAAAAAGATACTGCAAAACAAGCAAGCTGGTTAGCTCTTTCAACAATTGTTTCTAAGCAGTTAGAGCTTATCTTTGAACTATTAGGACTGCAAGTTCCTGAAAAAATGTAAAAGTTGAAAAAAATTGGGGTCAGTTAAGCATTGATCCCAATTTTTTTAGTGCAAAAAATAAAAAAAGCCTATATAATTTTATATGCTTAATAATAAAAAAAGAGGTGTTGTATGTTCTTTAGGAAAAAAAGAGAAGTTATATTTTTTAGACACGGTGAAACAAACTGGAATAAAGCTGGTTTGGTGCAAGGTAGAACAGATATATATCTAAACCCAGAGGGGATTCTACAAGCTGACAGGTTGGGCAGAAAATTAAAGAATGAAGATGTTGATTTTGTTATTTCAAGTCCATTAAGAAGAGCTAAAACTACTGCAAAAATAGTTTTAGATGTTTTAAATAAGCCTCATAACTTAAAATGTGCTCCTGATTTAGTAGAGCGAGACTTTGGAGTAGTTGAAGGTCGTAAATTTGATGAGATCTTAGTTGAGTTTAAAGATATATTTGATGTTATGGATGATGACTCCCACCCAGACTGCCTACATGCAAAGTTTCCAGATAGTGAATCAAAGCATGATGTGTTAACTAGAGTTATGAATTATACTTGCAATTTTATGAACTCTAATGCACAATATAAAAAGGTTGCTGTTTCATGTCATGGAGGCATTTTACGTTACATTAATTTATTTATAAATAAAGAGATCGCAGGCTACGGTAATTGTGACTATATTAAAGTAAATTTAAAAGATCTAGAGACTTATAATAAAAAGCTTGTAGATTTAATCGAAAAGTAAAAATAATAGAATAGGAGAAAATCTTAAATGAAAAAATTATATTCAGTACTAGCAATGTTAATGTTTATATGCTTTGTACTAATTACAGGATCTCTAGTTTTAAACAAGGCTATTGATAAAAGTGTAAAAGTAGCTAATGAAAATATCGATCGTTTAACAAAGCAGTATAATGATAGCCTAACAGATGGTAGATTATCTCATAACTTATACTTTATTAACTGCTTTCCTAATGCTTGTGGTAAGTTTTCATTTGCTAAATTCAGACAAGATATAAAAATTATTGATCCAGTTACAAACGTAGAAACAGTAAATAAAGAAAAGATTGAAATTGGCGCTGTAGATTTTATCGTTGCAAAATATAATCCTCTGTTGGGTAAATTATTTATTGATGCAAAACCAAATAACGTGATTATTAATAAAAATGGTAAAAAATATGCTTCTGCTTATTATGAAAGTATTAAGTATGAAACATCAGCAAGTCTTGTTAGTTTCTATGAAATATTTAAAAAAGATGCTGGAGCAGAAGCTCTGTTAGACCAATTATCTTGGGAGTCAGCAATAGAAGTTACAAATATTAAAGCTGCGATTGAAGATCTTAGAGTTAAAGCTGATAAAATAACATTCGATAGTTCTTCATATAATATTACAGATACAACGGTTTCTTCAGTATTTGCTGTTGGTATAGAAGCGTTATCAATTGATAACTCAGATGAAAAGTTAGATATGGCATATAGCCTTAAGTTAGAAAACTTTTCAAAAGAGGCTGTTCTTGCTGGATTAAAATTCTCTCAAAATTTAGTTAAAGAAAAAAGCTTAAATGAAGAAGATAAGCAAGAACTAGCAGAAAAAGCAATTCAAGAAGCAGGAGATTACATTTCAGAATTAATTGATGCTATTAGAGCTTTTGATAAAAATAAAACTTCAATAAAGCTTGTTGATAGTTATTTAACTGAGTATGAAGTTAAAGATGGGAAAAAAGATATAACTTTAGATTTAAATATTAACGCTGATTTAACATTAGATGAAAAGCTAAATCCTAAAGGTTTTATTAAACTTGATATTGTAACTTCAGATAAAGATTCTCAAAAAGAACTAGATTCAGAGCAAGTTAAAAAGCCAAGTTCTGAAAAGTCAATTAAAGTTTTCAAAAAGCAATCAGCTGAAAACTATACTTTTGACTTAGTTGCAGAGGGGGGTAATATTAATATTAATGAAGAACATGATATTAATATTGACGGTCTTGTAAAATCAGGATTAGACTTAGTTTCAGGCTTAGTTTCAATGATTTCATTAAAAGCTGTTGTTGCTCAATAGCAATACTAATTACATAAAAACGCTGGCTACAAAATGTAGTCGGCATTTTTTATTATTGATGACTTTTAAACTATGTTAGACTAAAATGAGAATACAAATAATTTAATTAGGAATTTAATAATGTTAAATAAAAAAGTTGCAATGCTTGGGCTTGAAGGTCGAGCGTTAAAAAAGCTACATCATCCTGAGCTTGATTCAGCATCTCAGGATAGATATGCCAAACGTGGAGCAATGTTTGGGCTTGATGCACGAATAGCGCTAGCAATTTTCGGAGCGTTATCAGTAATTTCTGGGGCTGCGTTGTATGGCGCTATTAAGCAAGCAAAAGTTACAGCTATAATTACAGAATTGAATGAAATAGGTAAAGCACATGATGCTTATATACTTGATACGGGGCAAGTATTGCCATCAGCAGGGGCTGCTCACAAAAACTATGGGGAGTCTTATAATTTAATTATAAATGAAGCTAATTTGCCTGGTTGGAAGGGCCCATATTTAAGTAAAGGTAAATATAAAAATGGAACAGACTCTAACGGTAGTTGGTTGAAACAATATAAAACTGGTAAGTTAATTATTCCAAAATATCAAGAAAAAAATTCAGTGGATTGTTCTGCTACAGGTTGTTTTGTATGGATTAGAATGGATATTGATAATCAAAATTTAGAGTTAATAAAAGTTCTTGATTTAAAAATTGATGGTGCTGATGACAAAGATAACGGTGATGTTATTTACTACCCAATAGGAACAGACCTTCACGGTTTAGAATATAAATACTCAGCAATTTCACAAAATTTAGTATATTAAGTAAATAGACTATTAGTTTAGTGGGTATTTTAGAAGAAACTAAAGTTAATATTAAACTTGCTTTATTTGCTTAATTCTTTTAAAATAAGTAGTATTAAAAATTAAAAATTTAATTATAAAAAAGGTAAAAGTTTATGTTAGAAACTATTTTAGAGTCGCAAGCTCTATATTCAGCAGTTATGTTTATTCTTGTACTAAGTATTTTGGTATTTGTACATGAGTTAGGTCATTACTTAGCGGCAAAATCTGTTGGAGTAAAAGTTAGAAGTTTTTCAATTGGATTTGGTAAAGAGTTATTTGGTTTCACTCGTAAAAACGGCGAAAGATGGAAGGTTTCATTAATTCCATTAGGAGGTTATGTTGATCTTTATGCAATGGATGAAGATGAGGTTAAAGATATGGATCCTAAAGAGGTTCCTGAAGATGCATTCTTTAAGAAAAATGTTTTTGCAAGAATATGGGTAGTATTTGCAGGACCATTTGCTAACTTCTTATTTGCAATTGTGGCTTTAACAGCACTATTCTCATTTGTAGGTATTAAAGAGCCGTCAACCATTGTTGGTTCTGTTATGAAAGATATGCCAGCAGAAAAGGCGGGAATTGAATCTGGCGATAAAATTTTATCAGTAGACGGTGTAGAAGTTAAAACTTGGGGTGATTTGGTAGAACAAATTTCAGGTTCCCAATCAGATAAAGACTTAGCAGTTAAAGTTTTAAGAGATAAGCAAGAAATTGATCTTATTTTACAAGCAGAAGAAACAGAAATAGAAAATATTCTTGAAGAAAAGATTAAGAAGAGGTTAATCGGAGTTACACTTTCAGCAGAATATGCAGAAACGAAAGAAGTAGGCTTTGTTGAAGCTGTTGAAACAAGCTTTGTGCATACATATAATATGACCGCACTGATTCTAAAATCTGTTAAAAGAATGGTAACAGGTGAAATGAAGGCTGATGTTGGTGGCCCATTAACAATTGCTGAGCAATCAGGCAAGGCTGCTCAAGGTGGTGTATATGCTTTAATTATGTTTATGGTAATGATTTCTATTAACTTAGGTATTTTAAATCTACTACCAGTGCCAATGCTTGATGGTGGCCATATCTTATATTGCTTAATTGAGATATTTACATTTGGTAGAGGTTTGCATGATAAAATTAAATTAGCAGCAAACTATGTTGGGTTATCATTATTGCTAATGCTAATGGTATTTGCATTCTATAAAGATATTTCTAGAATTTTCTTCTAGGCTAAAAATGAAAAAAGGACAGCAAAATGAATAAGTTTTTACTTACAACAACAGCACTGTTAGCAACAACAAATGTTGCAATAGCTCAAGATTTAATTGAATCTTTTGATATTAAGGGTAACAAACGTTTATCAACCGAGCTTATTGAAACATACCTTCCTTATTCAATAGGTATGACGTATGCATCTGGAGTTGAATCAAAAATTATTAAAAATTTATACTCAACAGGTCTATTTTCTGATGTAAGAGTTAATTGGGATAATGCTCAAAAAAAACTTATTATTGAAGTTAAAGAAAACCCACAAGTAAATAAAGTTGCATTTGAAGATAATGAAGAAATTGCAGATGATGTTTTAAGCAAAGTTGTTTCAATTAAATCTCGTTCCGTATTTACAAGTGCCAAAGTACAAGAAGATATTAATGCTATTCAAAAAGCTTATCGTACTAAAGGTTACTATCTAGTTGAGGTTAGGCCAGAGTATATCAAAAGAAGTCAAAATAGAATTGATGTTATCTATAAAATTAATGAAGGTTCTGAAACTTTAATTGAAAAAATTAACTTTATTGGTAATAGAGCGTTCTCTGATGCTGATTTAGAAACAGTAGTTTCAAGTAAAGAAAATAAATGGTGGAGATTTCTAACATCAAATGATGCTTATGACCCAGATAGAGTTGATTTTGATAAAGAGTTAATTAGAAAGTACTACTTTGAAAGAGGTTACGCGGATTTTTCAATGCAAGATCCTGTAGTTGAGCTTAAAAAAGATAAAACAGGCTTTATTGTTACTTACACATTAAATGAAGGCCTTAAATATTCATTTGGTAATGTTGATGTTAATGTTGATGATAAAACTTTAGATATTGATGTTGAAAAATTAAAATCATTAATTGATATTGAGAAAAACCAAACTTACAGCACAAAAGAAGTTGAAAAAAATATCGATAGAATGGTTGAGGAACTTTCAAACCAAGGTTATGCTTTTGTTGAGGTTATTCCAATGGTTAGAAAAAACCAAGCAACGCGTCAAATTAGTTTAACTTTTGACTTAAAACCAGGAGCTAGAGTGTATGTAAATAGAATTAACATTGAGGGCAATACAAGAACTCAAGATAATGTTGTTCGTCGTCAATTAAGACTTGCAGAAGGTGATGCTTTACAATCAAATAAACTAAAACGTTCAAAAGACAGATTAACTTATTTAGATTACTTCTCAAAAGTTGATATCACACCTGAAGAAACAAATCTGCCAGATAAGGTTGATTTAAATGTTAAAGTTGAAGAACAAAGCACAGGTGAATTTAATATTGGTGCAGGTGTTTCAAGTTATGAAGGTGTTTTAGCTACTTTAGATATTAAAGAAAATAACTTCTTAGGTAAAGGTCAGCAGTTAAAATTTGGATTCTCACTATCTTCAAAACGTAAAGACTTTAACTTAGGTATTACAGAGCCTTGGTTTATGGGTCGTGAGTTGCTAGCAGGTGCTGATATTTACTCAAAAGAAACAAGTTATGATGATGAATCTTCATACGATGAGGCAATTTTAGGTACAGCTCTGCGCCTAGGTTTCCCAATTGATGAGTATAAAAGAAATACTATTCGCTTGAAGTTAGAAAACAAAGAGGTTAAAGGTGTAGATAGTGATTCTTCACAGTTTATTAAAGACTTAGAAGGCGATAGGAATAAAGTTGCAGTAGCAAATACATTATCAGTAGATACTCGTGATAATGCTTTAGTTCCAACAAAAGGTTATAACGCAGCTTGGACTGTTGAATATGCAGGCTTTGGATCTGATATTAGCTATATCAAAAACACTGCTAAGGCATCATATAACTACGCAATTACAGATGATTATGTATTAACATTTGCAGGTCGTACAGGTTATTTATGGGATATTAACAATGATACACCAATTACAGAAAACTTCAGAATGGGCGGAAGTACTTTAAGAGGGTTTGCTCCTTCTGGTGTTGGTCCTAGAGACTCAGTTACAAACGATGCTTTAGGTGGTCAATTTATGGTTGGACATAATGTAGAGTTGCGTTATCCAATTCCAGGTATGCAAGATACAGGTGTTAACGGTATTTTATTCTGGGATGGTGGTTTAGTAACATCATTAGATGATCCTTATGGCATTGTAGAAGAGGATAATGTATACCGTCAATCAATTGGTACAGGATTCTTCTGGAGAAGCCCATTAGGTCCGTTAAGATTTGAATTTGGTATTCCAATTGTATCAGCAGATGAAGATGAAAAAGAAGTATTCTCATTCAGCTTTGGTACTCGTTTCTAATATATTATAATGATATAGAGCCTATCTTAATTGATAGGCTTTTTTTATTTTTTTATACTCTTCAACTAATTGACTATAAAACGTGTATGATTCTTTGATTTAGATTAATGCATTTTTTATCTATATTATGTATATTTAATTTGCTTTTATTTCAAAATTAAGTAAAATAAGAGTATAATTATGATTTAATATTTAAACTAAATTATAATACAATTTTTAAAAGGGGAATTAACTTATTATGAAAAAACTAATGTTAGTAGCTGCATCTTTTGTATTAGCAGCAAATGTAAATGCTCAAGTGGCAGTGGTAGATACTCAATACGTATTTGAAAATGCAAAAATAACAAAACAAGTTAATGAACAAATTCTTGAATTAACAAAACAAGCTAAAGAAAAAATTAAAAAACAAGAAAATTCTCTAGCAACAAAACAAGATGAACTAAAAGCACAAAAAGCAGTTTTAAGCACAGATGTATACTCTCAAAAAGAAGAAACTCTAAAACAAGAAATTATTGCATTTAGAAAAAACTTTAAAGAAATCCAAAAAGAATTAAATATTAAAAATAAAGAGAAAAAGCAAGAAATTGCAGAAAAAATATCTCAAGCTGTAGATACAATTGCAAAGAAAAAAGGTTATGAAGCAGTAATTTCTAAAACATTTATTATGTACAATAAAGAATCAATTGAAATTACAGATCAAGTTTTAAAAGAACTTAACAAATAATTTTAATTTCTAAAAAAATCATTATTTATTAATAAGTAGGCCTATATATTACTATAGGCCTATTTTTTATTGTTTACTTTTTACAATTTAATACTTATAATATCAGTAGTAAAAACTTTTTTAATTTTCCGTTTTATTTTCAAGGAGGAATGCATGGCTAGAGTTCATGCCGTTCTGATGAAAGCGGTAAAAGAAGTTGCCGCAGAATACCCACTAGCTAAATTACAAGTGGGCTCTAATTTTAAATGCCAAGTTTTCAGTGGGAATTCTCATATTTCTATATTTTCTACTGAAAGAAACAGAATGGGCGATAAGCGTGATTTTAAAAATACAATTGTTGTCATCAGTGCTTTAGAAAAAGTTGAAGTTGATGAAAACAACACTGGTTTATCTAATCACAGAGTCTATAATTTTAATCAAAAAATGCTTCTAGCTGATTTTGCACGTCAATTGGCGTATTATGCAAAACAGCAGGGTGGTATTCTAGCTGATACAGCTAGTAATCTAAATAACTTTAAACAATTTAAACAACATATTTTTTCTGATTTTGAAATAGAGCCGGCAGTTATAATTGCCTGGTTAAGGTTTTTTGATACAATTTTTGATAAAAAGCATGATCTAAATTTTTTAGTTTCTCGCTCTGGACGGTCAAAGGCTTCAGGTAAATCTAAACGATCAACATCTAAAAAATCTAAACATACTGAGCTAGGAGGTGGCTATGTCCAGCTGCCAAATTCTGGAACAGTAGAAATTCGTTCAAAGTTGAAAAAACCACTGTTCTCAGTCAAAGTTGAAAAAACCTCAACCGTTGGTAAATTATCTTTTCAGTTTTACAAAGATGAATGTGAATACGGAGTGTCGTTTAGCGGTACTAAAAAGCTTATTCGCGCAGCTTGTTGCCAATATCTAAAGTCAGTAGAAACATCCAGTACTGATAGTTATATTAGTAATAAAGTTAATGAACTGTTGCCTCGTTATGTAGGAATGGACGTATCATTATTTGTAGATCATTATAATGAACCTATTAATTTGTTACCAGAGCGTTTAGTCTACTTCTTATTAGAATTCACCCGCAATTGGGATGACTTTGCAGGTGTAAAAACGAAAGAGCCGGTTGCGGCTTAACTCTCAAAAATCCTCTGGCCGTAAAAAGCTAGAGGGTTTTACTTTTTATTTAACTTGATTTAAGGATAAGACCATGAATATGAAGTTATTTAAATCAGCAGTAAATACAAAACGTACTCCAGTGCTATTTTTAAATGGCGCGTATTGTAATTCAAAAATATGGGAAGAAAACTACCTAGATTATTATTTAGAAAATGGCTTTAACTGCTATACTCTAGATTATGAAAATCACTCTAAAGCCACCATTGATGATTATGTTCAGCAAGTTTTAGCTTGTATTGAACAAATAGGAGAGGTTCCGGTTATTGTCGCTCATTCGATGGGTGCTGGTGTTATTCAAAAACTGTATGCAGAGCATAAAGTTGAATTCCCGGCCTGGGTTTTAATGGCTCCAATACCGCCTCGAGGTTACCGTAATACAGTTAACGCAATAGGGGCGACCAGTTTAAGTCTGTCGGTGGGTTTATGTAAAATGCAAACCTTTGGCAAAAAATATGCTTCAGAAGAAACACTTAAGTATGTACTCTTTTCAAGTAAATATGATGATCGGAGTGTTAAACCATATGTTGATATGATCTGCGATATGCCAGCAAGTGTTGCCAAATCTGCAAATAATCTTCATATAGAAAATGAAGATCTGCAAGTTGGTTTCCCGGTATTTTTGCAGGCAGCTAAACGCGATGTTCTGGTTAGTGAGACTTGTATGAACACTTGCAGGGCCACTTATAAAGTACCAGTTACTCAATATAACTGTGGGCATGCAATTATGCTTGATCATCAATGGGAGAGGGCGGCAAAAGACTCTGTCAAGTTTATCAATCAACATGTAGAGTTAAAGATATCAGATGTTGCGTAGTATTCTTAAGAAAAATAAAAGGACTGTACATATAGTGTACGGTCTTTTTTATTTTCTATTATTGACAATATCTATAAAAAGGAATAGTATATAAGTATGTCTTAAATAATAAAAAATAAACTACAAAGGCAAATTTATATGAAATTTACATCGGCAAAATCTCAAACTAAACAACATAAACCAGTGCTATTTTTACATGGTGCTTATTGCGATAGCTTTGTTTGGGATGAATACTATATTAAATATTTCTCAGAAAAAGGATTCGATTGTTATTCTGTAGATTTTGAAAATGAAGAATCATTATTTACATTAAATCCAACTACAATTAATACATATGTTAATCAGGTTTTAGATTGTATCAAGAAGATAGGGGAGCCTCCAATTATTGTAGCTCATTCAATGGGTGCTGCAGTTGTTCAAAAGCTTTATGCTAAACATAAAATTGATTTTCCTGCGTGGATTTTAATGACTCCAACTCCTCCAAGAGGATACGGCATGTCTTCACAAATGATGATGCTAACAGATCCAACTCTATTTAACCAAATGTACTTATTACAAATGCTAGGTAAGAGTTTTGTTGACCCTGGTTTAGCAAAACATGTTTTATTTGCTGAAGACTTTGATGATAAAAAAGCAGAATCATATCTTCATAATATTAAAAGTATGCCTCACAGCTTAGTTTATGATGTTATGACAATGGTTATTAGTGATAAAGACCTAAAAGTTGATTTTCCTGTAATGCTACAAGCTGCTGATTATGATAAATTAGTAACAAGAGCAGATGTTGAAACTGTTGAAAATACTTATGATATTAAAGCTAATTATTATGATTCAGGCCATGCTTTAATGCTAGATAAAAGCTGGAAAGTTGCCGCAGATGATGCAATCGCCTTTATTGAAGAAAATGTAAAACAGAAGTAAAGTGATATTTTTTATAAAAACCTCCTAATGGAGGTTTTTTGTGTTTTTTATAATACAGTTGCTTATCTAATATTACTTCAAACTATTGGACATCCTTACTTATCTTGCTATAGTAATAGCATAATGTATAATATAAAATTCAGGAGTTTTTAGATGTTAAACAAAAAAGGAGCTATGTTTGGCTTAGATGCCAGAATAGCACTAGCAATATTCGGAGCACTATCGGTTATTTCAGGAGCTGCATTGTATTCGGCTATTCAAGAAGCAAGATCGACAGCTTATTATCAAAATGCTACAGAAATAGGTAAGGCTATAGAGGCCTATTATTTAGATGCTGGGAAAAATTTAGATTTTGATAATTCTACACTTGGATATATTAAAGCTGAAGATATTATTAACAATACCGGTGAAAATAATTGGCAAGGACCATACTTTTCTGCAGAAGTTAAAAATTCAATGACTCTTAATGTAAATTATGGTGATAAAATAATAGGAACATCAATTTATGTTAGAACGACTGCTGATTGGCCAGTAGGTAGATCTAACGCCCCAACAGTTTGTACTTTACCTGATCCTGAATGCTATAACTGGATAGTTTTAGATGCAGCTTCAGTAGATGAAAAACAACACTTAGATAAAATATTTCTTATCTTGGATGAAAAATACGATAATTCAGATGGTGATAATAAAGGTATTATAAGAATTAAAGACTTTAACACAACAACAGATGATAATAGATTATTTATCCAAACAATGCCATATATACAGTAGATGAATTAAAAACAAAGAGCCCAAAAGTAGGGCTCTTTGTTTTGCTCACAGGAGTAAGCGGTGAATTAACAACTTTGTCATTAGAATGGCATCCAGCGATCGATAAACCTTGCACCCCATTTCTTCTGTTGAACTTCATTAACTGAACCCTTACCGCCGTAGGCAACTCTTGCCTGGGCAATTTGGTTACTTGAGATGGTATTATTTGCCGATACATCTTCAGGGCGAACAATACCTGCAATGGTTAGTTCTTGCATTTCATAGTTAATAGCAACTTCTCTTTTACCTCTAATAACCATGTGTCCGTTTGGTAGAACTTGAGTTACAGTTGCTGCAATTGTTGTATTTAATGAATCTTTTCTATCAGTTGTTCCAGATCCAGAGAAGCTTCTATCACTATCTGTATCTAATAATCCAGCAGAGCCTAAAGTAATACCTTTATTAACTAAGCCATCTGTAAAATCAAGAAGCTTACTTAAACCTGCTTTTGATGAGTTAGTTTGTTTTGCTGCTGTATTTGCTGATGTTTCTGCGCTAATTGCAACTGTTACATTTACAGTAATAATATCACCAACTGATTTTGCTCTATTGTCTTTAAAGAATCCTTTTGAACCATTTTGCCATAATGATCCAGGTGCAGATGCTTCAGGTGGGTTTGCCATATAATCAGCAATAATATCTTTTGTTAAATCATCTTGCATAGTTTCATTAATATTGCTTGTTTCAGGATGTTTATAAGGAGAGCAAGCTTGTAGTAAAACTAAAGATGCAATTAATAGAGTTTTTTTCATAGTCTTGTGTTCCTTATTTATTAACCTGTACAGTATTTTCTGCGATTACTTTTGCTGTTAGAATTTTGTTGCTTGCGATATTTTTTACTTTAATAACATCGTTTTTTTGTCCATCTTGTAAAGCTTGAGCTTCTGATTCAAGCTTAATGCCAGGTACATTATAAACAACTTTAACAATTTTATTCTTACCTACCATTGGCTTTTCTCTTAGGTATGTAAAGCGTAATTGCATTCCTGGACGAATATTCCTTAAAGCCTCTAGACCAACAGCTTCATTCATATTTGTAATAAGAGCATGCGGTACTTTACTTCGGTTATAATCGATAAATTTAAGATTGCTTTTATTGATTATATCACCTTTATTTACGGTCATTTTTACAGTTATAACTTTTGCATTTTCTTCTGCTCTTGCTGATAAACTATAGCAAAATATAGAAGTAAAGATAAAGATAGATAGTAAAATTATACGTTTTAAATTAATAGTCATAATAATTACCTCAATTAGGTTTTAGATTTGAGAAACACGTTCCATCATTTGGTCTGCTGTAGTAATAACTTTACTGTTTAGCTCGTAAGCTCTTT
>Ga0209379_10001657_pt1 | contig 14287 bp, 14 predicted proteins | sample tdDd001_FD_187124 | JGI IMG/M metagenome (GOLD analysis project Ga0209379, IMG submission 187124) | Marine sediment microbial communities from the Atlantic coast under amendment with organic carbon and nitrate - tdDd00.1 (SPAdes)... | ecosystem: Environmental > Aquatic > Marine > Coastal >...
ATTGAGATGGCTCTAAATACAATGTTAGGTGTAGCAGATACAATTATGTTAGGCCACCTAGTTGGACCAAGTGCTATTGCATCTGTTGGTTTCTCTAATCAGATTGTATTTATGTTAATCTTTACATTTTCATCTTTTAATACAGGTGCTGTTGCCTTAATTTCAAGAGCATATGGTGAAAAAGATTATCCAAAACTCAAACACATAGCAGAGCAAAACATGCTTTTAAACTTAATTGTTGGTGCCTTGATGCTAATCATATCATGGTCGATTAAGGATCACATCTTTAACATCTACGACATTGAACCTAATGTATTCAATGATGCAGTAACATACTTTACAATCATCTTAATCGGTATGGTACCTATGTTTCTATCGTTCTCATTTGCAGCAATACTTAGAGGTTCTGGTGATACCAAAACACCTATGTATGTAACTGGTGTGGTTAATGTATTAAACATTATAGGTAACTATGTATTGATCACAGGTTTTGGACCATTCCCAGAAATGGGTATTGCAGGTGCTGCCTTAGCAACAAGTATATCAAGAATCATCGCAGTACTTATTTACACGTACAAGTTATACTTAGCAGACAGTAAACTGAAATTAAAATTCAAATTATTCTTTGATAAAAAGGTCATCAAACCTCTATTTAGGATCTCATGGCCAGGAGCTATAGAGCAGTTCTTAATGCAATTATCATTTGTTGTTATTGGTGTTATTGTAGCCAAACTATCGACAGATTCAGAAACATTGTTTAGAATTTTAATTCAGATAGAATCATTGTCATTTATGCCAGCTGTAGGTATTTCTATAGCAGCAGCAACTTTAGTTGGTAAGTCTCTTGGTGAAAAAGATATTCCAAAGGCTACAGAAACAGGATTTGCTTCTGCCTTCTTAGGTGTGGCTTGGGGTATTTTCATGGCTATTGTCTTTATGCTAATACCTGAGTTGTCTATCAAAGCATTTACAAACAAAGAAGCTATCATCCTATTAGGTGTACCAGTGATTCCATTCTTAGCCATAAACCAGCCCTTACTCAACTTTATGATAGTAATGGGTGGTGCCTTACGTGGTGCTGGTGATACAAGAAGATTGATGTTTTATACCATCGGTAGATTATGGTTACTCTTCATACCACTATCATATGTCTTCATCGTATGGTTCGATGCTGGTGTAGCAGGTGTATGGTATGCAGAAATAGCAGCAATATTCTTCTTCTCAGTTTTGATATTCCTAAGATTCAGATCACAGAAATGGTCCACAATAAGTGTAGATTAATAACAAAGCCCATTGATTTCAATAAAGAAAGCAATGGGCTTTTTTTATTACAAATATCAAAAGTGACCCAAGAGCCTTATTTGACTATTTGTTTATTTATTTTACATTGTATAGTTTAAATATGACCAAGGGTCATAAATGGAGGTTTAATGATAGGTAATAAGGGATTAAAAACTAAGGAAAAGCTCATAGAAACTGCAAAGGACTTGTTCTCTAAAAGTTCTATTAATGATGTTACAATCTTAAATATCACCAGTTCAGCTGGTCTTTCTAAAGGAAGTTTTTATAACTACTTTGATTCTAAAGAAACTCTTATATGGCAGATCATAGAAAGTGAAATCTATGATATATTCGCAATCTTTGAGAAATACATAAATCTACATTATAGTCATGAGACCATACCACAATTAGTCGATGATCTTGTTGATTATACGATAAATCACAAGGATACACTCAAACTAGTAAATGAAACTAAGTTCCATGGTTACGTAGGAAAAGAGCGCATCATAAAAAAATATTACAAACCCTTTGGTATCATAGGACCTATTTATAAATGGCTTGAAAAGGAAAATGACAATGGTCATTTTCAAATCAATGATTTAGGCTTTATGACCTTCTTCTTAACCAATGTTATTGATGAGATGATTACTGAAGTAGTTATTGGTGAGATACCTTATCCTATCGAAAAGCTGAGATTCAACCTTAAAGATATAATAAGAAAAATATTGGAGGTATCAAATGAGACATAGTATGCTAAAGACTGAATATGGTGATGTACATTATTGGTTCTATCAACATGAAAATATCAACACCAAGTGTTTGGTCTTTTGTCATGGTGTCACTGGAGATCATACTATGTTTCAAAGACAAGTAGAATACTTTAAATCAGAATACTCTATTTTAATATGGGATATACCTATGCATGGGGATTCTCGACCTTATAAGGTCTATTCATTTGAACATAATGCTCAGGTCCTTCAGCAAATATTAGAAGATTTAAATGTAGAGGAAAGTATCTTAATCGGTATGTCCAATGGAGGGTATACTTGCCAGACATACATTGATATGTATCCAAACAAGGTTAACGCTTTTGTTGCCATTGATACAACACCGCTTGCTAATGACTACTACACATTCTTTGACAAATTGACATATTCTCTTTTTGCTAAGAGCATCATCCTTTTTCCTGAAAAAACACTTAGAAAGCAAATGGCAAGTTCATCCGCAAGATCAGAAGAAGGACAAGCTTATATGAAGGCTGTGCAAAGTAAAATGACCAAAGCAGAGATTGCATATTTGACAGATAAAGCCTTTAAGAACTTAATGATTAAAAGATCAAATATTGTTATAAACTGTCCTACATTAATATTACTAGGTGAACATGATCATGCTTTGAAAGTAGATGTATATTCTAAGAAATGGTCACAAGATACTGGTTTTCCTCTGGTACTTATAAAAGATGCTGGTCATTTATCAAACATCGATAACCACAAGCAAGTCAATGTGACAATAAAAGACTTTTTAGATAATATAAAATCGGGTGCTTAACACCCGATAAATTTATAAGATTTGTAATTCTTTTGGATATGAGTTTAGTACTTCACAACCATCTTTTGTTACAAGTACAACATCTTCGATTCTAACACCAAATTGTCCTTCTAAGTATATACCTGGTTCTATAGTAAAAGTCATACCTTCTTCTAATACCATATCGCATACACTAGATACATCAGGAAACTCATGGACTTCAATACCAATACCATGACCCGTTCTATGTGTGAAATACTCACCATAACCAGCATCTTCAATAACTTTTCTACTTGCACCATCTACATCGCTTAACTTCATGCCTGGTTTAACAGCTGCAATACCTGCTAGATTGGCTTGTAATACTAAGTTATATACTTTCTTATATTCTTCTGATGGTTGGCCATAATGGAATGATCTTGTCATATCAGAACAGTAACCATTGGTTCTTCCACCCATATCTATTAAGATAGCACCATTGTCTTCAGGCATAGCATCACCTGGATCATGATGAGGTACTGCCCCATTTTCACCATAGCATACTGATGGCGAGAATGATAATTCGAATGTATCATGTTGACTATAATAATCAGGAATCAACTTTTGAAGTTCTTTTTCCTTGTATATCTTTTCTTTTAAAGCTTCAACAACTAAAGCCATTGTTTTGTCATTCATTTCAGTAGCATATTTCATCTTTGCCACTTCATCAGAATCTTTTAACATTCTTGCTGCATCAACACTTACTGAGCCAATTTCAATAGCTAGATCTGGTCTTTTCTTCATCAGTCTTACTAAGAAGTGTGAAGGCCATTCCTTATCTACACCAAAGTTACCTTCTATTAGTAGGTCTTTCAAGTATTCAACAGGATCTTCAGTATCATTGTAGAAAATCACTTTAGTATCTAATGACTTTGCACTTGGAAACAAAGCATTTACGATTAATGCATGTTCACCATGTTTGTTAATGTATAAAGCCAGCATTCTTTCACCTGGATGAAACATTTCATCTAGTAAATAATACAGTGAATTTGGTGCTGAAATAATCAACTGATCAATATGATCTTTCTTCATATTTTCAATGATTCTATTTAACCTTGATTGATTCATATAGCCTCCTGCATTGGGTTCTCTAATTCTTTCTTTACTTTCGATAATACATATACGAATAAAGTAACTATAACCGTCCCCTTAAGTATACTCGATATTGAGATAGACCACCATACACCACTTAAAGAAAGTGCTGTTGATGATAAAATTAATGCAAGTGGTACCCTAAGTGCATTGAATGCCACACTATTAACAGCTGGATGTAAGGTTTTTCCTAATCCATTGAATGCACCATTGGTTACAATTTCAATACACATGAATAACTGAGATACACCTAGAATCCTAAGATAAATGATACCCTCTTTTAGTGCCTTTGGCTCATTGATAAAGATCTTAAATAATGGTTCTGCAAAGAAAATCAAACCAAATGTTGTTATTAAACCAATGATAAACATGATGATAAAGGAAATTCTATATCCATATTTGATACGGTCATATTTACCTGCACCATAGTTTTGACCTACAAATGTAGATGTTGCTGTAGAGAAACCAGATGCTGTCATCCATGAAACTGATTCTATTTGACTGCCTACCTTTTGTACTGCAATTGCAACAGCACCCCAGTCAGCTATAATTCTAGCAATTAACATAGCCATGAAAGTGAATAGAATACTTTGTAATCCAGCCGGTAAGCCAATCTTTACAATATTCTTGATGCGTGTAAAGTCTGGTTTGTTCAATATATGTAGATCTTCAAACATATGAATATCTTTATTTGCTCTTATATAAATAATAAATACGATTGTAACAACAGCTTGAGCCATAACAGTAGCAATGGCTGCACCTGCTACGCCTAATTTAGGAAATGGCCCTACACCAAAGATCAATAGTGGGTCAAACACAATGTTAAATACCAATCCGATTGTATTAATCCCAAAAGGTACGCTTGATTTACCATAACCATTAAATATAGCTGTAAATATCGGGTTCAAAAATGTAAAGACAAATCCAAGACAGACTATAGATAAATACAATACTGCCATTTCTACAACTTGAATTTCTTTTATATCAAAGAAGGCAATCAACTGATGTCTAAAGAGTAAGACTACAGCCATAGCTACAATTGCAAATACTAAAATCAACTGCAGTACATTCTGTACAATTTCTTTAGTTGCCTTTAAATCTTTTCTTCCTACACTTTGGGCTACTAGAACCTCAGCACCTATACGACAAAGATAGATTAATCCCATGGCAAACCACATATAGAAGCCCGCTGTACCTACTGCAGCAGTTGCATCACTACCTAGTCTACCTATCCAAATCATATCTGTTAAATTGTATGCCATCTGTACAAAAGATGTGCCCATTATCGGTAATGCTAAAAACAAAATTGATGTGAATATCTTGCCTTGTGTTAAATCATTGTTTTTATTCATTCGCCCTCCTAAATAATTATCTCGCTATGATTATACACAAGTACTATTGCATACACAATCTTTATTTATAAAATAAAGAAATCTCTTTAAAAAACCTCTGGAAAGAATGCAATTAGATCGAAAAAAAAATGTATTGAACCATCAATACATTTAAAATTACTATATTTAAGAATTACTCATCTTCAACATGTCATCATATGACATTCCTGCTGCTAAATCTTTTGGATCTCTTTTATATGTATCAAACCATTTTAATGCATCTAATATAGTGTCTTCTAAAGGCCTTTGTTTTAAACCGGCTTTAAAAGCCTTAGATACATCAGCTGAATACATAATATGACCTTCAGGTATATCATCATATTGAGGATATGAGATATAGACTGGTGGCTCTGTAAAAGAGGATGATGGTTTTTCGATTAATTCACAATCAGGATTCACAAGATCATGACACCTAGATATAAATCTAGAAAATGACATGGCTTTACCAGCAAGGTGATAAATCCCCTCTAAGTCTTCATCAACAGCACGAACAACAAAGTCTGCAATATCTTTTACATCTATATAGGCATACATCATATCAGACTTAGGTACTACCATCTTGTCTAAGTGCTTCATCATAACAGGCCAGAAAGTAAAACGATCGGTATGATCTCTATCACCAACTATATAGCCAGGACGAATGATCAAATGTTTATCAGTATGAGTCATCACCTGTTTTTCACAAGCTGCTTTTAAAGGTCCATATGTATGACCAGTAATTTCTTCAGAATCATAATCTAGTCCAATGATATCTACAGATTCATCAAAGCCTTTATCTTTAAGTTGAATGGCTGACAACGTTGATATCAAAACGTACTTGTCATAAGAACCATTAAGCACTTCCATTAACTTATCTACTTGCTTAGGATAGTATGCACAAGTATCTATTACAACATCAAACACACATCCTTCTAATCCAGATAAATCAGTATTACGATCACCCTCTATAGATGGTATTTCATTCAATACATCTGGATAAGTTAACCCTCTATTAAATAAAGTAACCTCATGACCTTTCTCAATAGCTCTTCTTGTAATATGGTATCCTAAAAATTTCTTACCACCAACAATTAATATTTTCATAAAACCTCCAATATCATATAATATTATGCTACATCATAATGGATGGTCTATCAAGCAACTCTATCTTCCCTACATCTTTCAATTTGTTTGGCAGATGGCAATCTATAACCGGGTGTTACAGCTTTACTATATCAGCACATAGCATATTTCTAAACATATGTTAAAGAAATACTCTTGATATGAATTTTTGTGCTACATTTCTAACCCTTTTATTGTTATCATTACAAAATGGTTCTACTAAAGATTTTAGTTCTGTTGAATTAAAATAGGACAAAGCTTCAATTACATGACTTATTTCTGCTTTGGATTTAAGTAACTGTTTGAGTGCTTCCAAAGCTTCTGTATCTTTAGATTTACCAAGAGTTAGTATTATCATTTGTCTACTCATACCATTCTCATCATTTTTAACAATATCAATGTACTCATGAATGTATGCATAGTCACAAATATTATAAATTGAATTCCCAATTGCCCATTTATACATCATATCTTCACTTTTCAGATACTCATCTAATAGTACTTCTGTTACTTCATAAAAACCTTTAACACCTATAGCTCTTACTAATAACTCCTTTAGCATAATGTTTTCTTCCGAACGAATGTATTTCACGATTATCGGTATCAAAACTTTATCTTTTTTTCCAATATTCAATAGATCATTTAAAGCGTTAAATGAATAACCGTGTTTATTAATCTCTTTTATTATACTCTTATTTTCCATAATATCTTCCTATTGTCCTATAATTTTGTGTATAATCTTACCAGAGTTAATCAACTCCTGAAATTTACTATGATGATACTACATAATGCATAAGAAATCACATTTATACTAGAGAAATTCTTCCACACAAATCAGAATATTGGATTAGATCAAGATCCAATATATTTCTTGTAAGAATTTTTCACATTAGTCTGATTGACCATTGCATATCTCATTGTGGTATCGATTTGCTTGTGACCTAACAGCTTTTGGACTTGTTCTATTGGCATCCCCTTATCAATCGCTCTTGTTGCCATTGTACGTCTAAATTTATGAGGATAAACCTCATTTATACCTAAGTTCCGTCCAAGTTCTCTAATACGAATCTCCACACCATTAATTTTTATTCTCCTATGTGGTTTAAGTAATGAAACAAATAAGGCTTTATTCTGATCTGTACGTGTAGTCAAATAATTCTGGAGGTGTATCTTTGTTTCAGCATCAAAATATACTCTTCTTTCTTTTGCGCCCTTTCCATATACTATGCAAATACGTTCTTGAAAATCTACATCATCGATATCTAAATTTACAAGTTCCCCTACTCTCATCCCTGTTGTATATAACAAATCAACCATGGCCAAATCACGAAGTGTCTTACAACCATCACGCAAGATTTCAATGTTTTCATCAGAAATTGTTTTCTTAATTGTAGAAGGTATTCTGATTTTATGTATCCTTCTAACAGGGTTCTTTATGATGTAATCCTCTTCTTCAAGCCACGAAAAGAAACTTGATATGTTCCTTCGTACATTGTCTAACGTGGAGTTTTTACAGTTATTAAACGATTGATATTCAATTAAATAATCTCGTAATACTTCAGTTGTAATCAGTCTAATAGGAAGATTAATGATTGAGAACATCTTTCTTACACTTTTTTCATAATAATGAATTGTTCGTTCCGAGCAACCTTCTATTCTTTTGGCCGCGACAAATTTTTCTAAGTATGTATTATTGTCAATACATTTCCTTTCCTCTTGCATTTCTCCTAACCTCTCAATTAGAATTCTCTTCAAATATTTCATCTGTGTCATACTTAAATACACAGACATATCATTTAAGATGTTATAAATTTGATTATTCATGATTTCACACTCCTTTTTATAGAGTGTACCCATCAAGACAGAACAATTGTACATATAATTTATTCTGCATAGTATAATTCTAAACTGCATATTTTGCTAGCGATATTATGCAGTTTTGAGCTAATCATTCTTTATATAGGCGGTACTTCTGCCACCACCTACTTTAGTTATAAAACCTTCTTTTAATAATTCAGACAATGCCTTTTCAATTGTTGTAACACTAATATCAGGACACAACTTTAAGATATCAGATTTGCTAATTTTACCAACTTTCGTTTCAAATACATGCTTTACTCGTTCAGATTTTGACATCCCTTGGTTCCTCAAAGTTTCAACCCTTGAAGAAAATTCTCTGTATGCTCCCAATAATATTCCAAGATAATACTTAACAAAAGGTTTGTAGTCATTTGAGTTTTCATGCCATCCTAATGAACTTATCTGTAAGGTTTGGTAGTAACTATCTTTAGTTTTTTCAATTAACATTTCGATACTTATGTACTTCCCAACGATATACATATTTTGATAAAGAAGTAGCAATGTTAATAATCGGCTCATTCTACCATTCCCATCATTAAAAGGATGCACGCATAAAAAATCAAGAATAAATACAGGGATTAATATCAATGGATCAACTTTTTCGTTATTCATTGTCTCAACAAATTGATTACACATTTGCTCCATTGTGTCTTTTGTCAAGTAAGCAGCAACTGGTACAAATCGAACTTTTTTTTCACCAATCTCGTTCTTCTCTTCAATAATATTGTCTGCATTCTTAAAATGACCACCAACACCGCCCGAATTATACATATATAAATCTCGATGCAACTGTAGAATCACATTAGATCTCGGAACAATATAATCATAGTTTTCATGGATCGTGTTTAAAACTTCTCTGTATCCAGCGATTTCTTCTTCATTTCTATTTTTAGGTTCGGTTTTCTCTTCTACTAACTCATCTAGCCTTTTATCACTAGTATAAATTCCTTCAATTCTGTTTGATGCTCCTGTACTCTGAATCTTGGCAACTCTTACCATTGCTTCTAAAACATCAGGATATGATTCCATATATAATTCTTGCTTCCCACGATACTCATGTAATTCCGTAAGTAATGTGATGATTTCCTTATCAAACAATTGCTCATCAATATTGCTGTAATCAAACGCTCTCATTCTGCACCTCCTAGTTATATTCTGCATATATTATACCACGTAATATGCAGAATAACTAAATAATATGCAGTTTAATTACATTTATGAATCTTATAATTCACATGCACACTACCCTACATATCAGAAGTTGCACTTTAGCATATTCTAGCATTCAATTAGATTATATATAAAGAAAAAGATATCTTTAATTTTGATATCTTCATATACTTACTTTCATTGTTTTTCTATTTTTGAGTGCTTACAATATTTTAGCTACTTCTGTTATAGACATACTTTCAATGGTAGTCTCAATATGAATTCAACATGTGTGGACACTACCCAAACTGCCCAAAATAAAATGAAAAAGTACTTCATATGAAATACTTCAACAATAATATTTTTACGGTCATCAGCACAATGCAAGAGTTGTATCTCTATCACTGCTATATTTTTTCACAACTTAACATTTTATAACCGTTATCTTAACATTCATTTTCTAAAGAATTACATATCATTTCAGTGATTTTACTCGCGTCATCAATACTGTTTTCGTTTGTTGGTGAAAACTCTGTAAGTATCGCACCACGTATTCTCTTGTCCTTGCAAATCTCTTTCAATAAACGAGATAATTTATCCAGCGGTAATCCTTTAGGACTCGGCATATATACATTACTGATGTCTTTTTCTATAATCACATCTAAATCTATATGTATAACAACATTAGCATCATCACTAAGATGATTTAAATACTTTTGAGCTATATGCATTACATCATTTGAATGAATGTAATCTCTATCATACATATGAATTCCATCAACTGAAAAGGTATCATCTATATGATCTTTATTGAATCCCATAGATGTAATCTTTGATTTCGTAAATCCCTTAGGCTTTTCAACCCACTGGTTATCGTGTGTAAGAAACCAAAGAGTATAAGCAGTTGCGCCTATACATTGTCCTGCATTAGGCACTTTCATATCTATATGATTGTCAAAAGATAAGATGTGTGCTGTATCACCAAATAGCTTAAAGAAACTCATAAAAACACCTGTGAAGATACTACAACCTCCACCAATAATCAAAGTAAAGTCATCTTTTTTAAACAAATCAAAATCTGCATTTATGATCTTATTCCACATTACTTTCGGGGCTGGCCAGTTCCTAACAGCACCATAATTATGCCTATACTTATCATTATCAATAAAGATATCACCAAAATCTGTTATTTGATGTCTTAGACCGAGACGATCTACGATACCAGAGTTTCTTAAATACTGAGGTCCTAACTCAGTACCAGGGTTCAGTGAGCCTACATTCGATGGTATACCAATAAATCTTATGTTCATATCAACCTCCAAGTAACTAGTAAAACGTAGTTTAAAGTGTTACACTATAAGTAATCATATCACACATCTACGTAACTATCAATATACAATTTAGGAGGTTACAATTATGAAAAACAAATCTATTCTGTTAGCCAATTCGATTTGGTTTAATAATAACACTGGAGAGGAAATACTTGCTAATAATACATGGATCACAGATAAGCTTGAAAAAATAGGTTACCCAATATCTAAACCCCTTAGTAGCAGTTGTTTGAAAGACTTATTAACACTTAGAACCATCATTCTAGAAATATTATCGAATAAGGATATTTCATCAAAACAGACTATCATTAATACTTATTTAGCAAAGGCAACATATACACCAATGATAATTAACAAAGACGACACTACTTTAAACTTATGGAAATGCGAATCTAATGAAGAAGATCAGCTTATCAGTGAAATTACACAAGATCTAGTTACTTTGTTTAGTGAAAATATAATTGAACATGTAAAAACTTGTTCTAATGATGAATGTAAAGACTACTTCCTTGATAATAGTAAGAACAAGAGCAAAAAATTCTGTTCTTCCAAATGTGGTAACCTAATAAAAGTTAGAAGGCATCGAGCGAAATAAAAACTAAGATAATGCTTGTTACTATCCTTATTTTTCATTGTATGTTTACAGTTCATGAAATTCAACTTGCTAGCAAGGATTCCAGAGCACAGCCATACATATTAGAAGTTGTACTTTTGCCTTTTCTAACATTAGACTGGATTCTTAAAAAAAAAGAAGATATCAAGTTAATGATATCTTCGCTTCACATTCATCTTTTGATTCTTGAGTTATTTCAGTCATTTCAGCTATAGACATGTTTTCAATATTAGTCCAAATATGACTTCCACATATTCCGAGTGTGCAATCAAAATCAAATTTCCCAACTTATCAAAATCCACTCTACTGACTCTTATTAAACTTATATTGTAAAAAAAATATCATTCATGTTTGATATTGTTTAGTATCTTATCAGCATAATGGTCCCATTTTTTTTCGTCTGTATTAATAATCGTGGTTGAAATTTTTGATATTTGACTATAATAGATATATCTGTCCTGTATTTCAGTCATGGTTTCTACATATTTTTTTACATCTTCATCTGATTTACCTAACCATTCTTCAACACTTCTAGATTGAACTCTCTCCTCTAAGTTTGTTTGTACTTTCAAAAGAACACAATTGGCATTTAGTTCTATTAAATCATCTTCAATTTGTTTTAGTTTAGTATCATTCTCTACTTCAAAATTCGCTCTATGATTTAAATGAAAGCGTTCCAAAATAAAAAACAATCCTCTAGATTTTCTTGATGCAGGTCCCATTTCTATAGCATAACGATTAAGCTGTTTTAGCATAGCTACTCGATCTTTTAATACATTTAAATGTTCTTCCTTACTTAATTTCACTAATCTTCCATTTACGAGATTTAATATCTGTGTATAATGCTCACCAAGTATTATGATATTTCTTTCGGCATCTTTGTCGTTCATTAGTTTTCTTTTTATTGCATTTATCAATGATGTTTTTCCAGTATGTGAATAACCTTCAATTACTAATCCTCTAACGTGCATAGGTCCCCCAGTCTTTTATAAGCTCTTCTTAACAATTATTAACTATCTAGATATATTTTAAGAAGCTGTTACTATAAACCTTTCCTCACATAAAGATAAACGGCCATTATTGGTGTGTTTCTCAACTAGCTTATCGAGTTCCTCCCTGTTAATCTCTAAGGTGTAATCTTTACTCATATGCATTGAAGATATGTGTTCTGCAAAATCAGTAACACTATCAAATATTAACTTACACTCATTAAACACTTCAATTTTGATATCTTTGAACCCTCCATTAGTAAGTCTTTGTTTTACCTTATCTAAGGCATATAATGGATGAATACTTATAATCATTCCTCCTGTACTTAGGAGTCTCTTATAATCATATATGGATGTTGGCCCTCTTCTGTTATAAATCAAATCGAACTTCAAACCTTCAAAACTTTCTATTTCATGAGTATGAAAGTAAATAAAATCAACGTTTTTGATATCTTCTTTCTTTTTCAAATGATTTGCTATATTAATTAACTCAACGGCACTATCACCACCTGTCAAATGTTTCGCATATTTTGACATTTTCAAGGAAAATTCTCCATGTCCACATCCAATATCTAGAACATGATTATAATTAGGCAATAATTTAATTAACCTTTTTTCAAATACATCTTCTCCTGATAAGCCTTCTTTTATAAATCTTGCATCACTTTTGTAACCATTATTTCTTTTAGCAATATCGTTATACCATTTTTGACACTTATCCATAGAAACTCCCTTCACAATAATCATGAACATTCACTTCTTGTATATTGAAATCTAACACATCTACGTAGTATATAATTATTCTAGCATCTGTGTTAGAATTTACTAGACTTATAATGATCATTATGTTATTCTAAGAATGAACTGAACCCATAAGCCACTTCTTGTAAGTGGCTTATTTTTTTGCCTATTTCCATGTTCAAACCTTATATCAAGAACAAGACATATCTTAACATTCCTTGCATTAATTCGATGATTGACAAGCTCTCCAAACATATAAAAATGCTAGTCATCGGAGTAACTAGCATCAATACCTACTTTAAAATTATTGTCAGACTGATATCAAAACAGTCAAAGGACTACATCATATTATTTTCTTGTTGCATTTATTCTTATAACTAATTAATTATAATTGTTTCTACTTGGTGTACCTGAAAAATACTAATGAGTCTAAATATCAAGGGAATAATAGTACCTGAAAAAACAGCAGCTAATATAAATAAGGAAACAAATCTCTTGTTCCACTTAAAGCGTTTAAGTTTCTTACTGTTAAAATCCTCTTTAGAAACTTTATGTGTGTAGTCAAACTCATTTAAAACTACTAGTGATCGATCAAGTTCCTCTGAAGGAACTAATACTTGAACACCTTGATAAGATCTTCCATGAAGTAAAGTCAGATATGAACCTGCACCTTCATGACGGGTGTACGTATAAATACCTTCATGAGTCAGCAAAGATATTAAAAGATTGGCTTCTTCACTAGATGAACATGATTTTAAAACAACTAAATAATCACCTTCTTCTTTAGTCTCATCTATTTCCTTCTTATTTTCATAATTTATAAGTTCTTCACCACAATCTGCACATGCAACAGCAAAATCCTCGTATTCACATTGACATTTTTCACAATACTTCATGACTTTTCTCCATTATAATCCTCATTCAAGTTATTCTAATCCAGCTTTAATTAGTGTTACATCATCCGATTACATATTTAACTTCATTTTTAATATCGGGAAATGATTCCCCTGATCATCCAGTTCATTCCTATCATATTGAGTGAAACCCATTTTCTTATAGAATTCAACAGCACTTGGATTGTCTTCGTTAACATCCACATAAAGTACATCAAAATTCTTGATGGCTTGTAAAACCAGCTTTTTCCCATACCCTTTTCTCATGTAAAGAACATCC
>Ga0209379_10001659_pt1 | contig 14285 bp, 8 predicted proteins | sample tdDd001_FD_187124 | JGI IMG/M metagenome (GOLD analysis project Ga0209379, IMG submission 187124) | Marine sediment microbial communities from the Atlantic coast under amendment with organic carbon and nitrate - tdDd00.1 (SPAdes)... | ecosystem: Environmental > Aquatic > Marine > Coastal >...
AATTCGACTTGTTGCTGTTCACTTACCTGAATCTCTGCGCTTTTTTGCTCAGCGGTGTGCACCGGCTTTCTGCGATATACCGAACTCAACGCCCCAACCAGTTGTTGTAATTCCTGCTCATGATTAACCTGATTCACATCGACACTGGCCGGCTGAATCAATGCCGCAGACTGATTAAACAGCACAGGCACCTGAGTGAGATTAGGGTAATTGCCCGGTGTAAAGTCTGGCTGCTGATCCATATGCAGCAAAAACCCTTTTAGTAATCGGGTTCGGCCCTGGAATTCGCGGAAGCGACCAAGCAAGTCGATTAAGCGCGCCTGGGCAACCGACAGCTCCTGGGTGGCTTTCGAGAAACTCTGCTGTAAGGCAACCACCAGCAAGTGCCGCAACTCTCTGTTGCCACCGGCAATTTCACTGAGTTCATCAAAGCGAAAGCACTCCAACTGATTCAATAATTCAGACACCTGCCCCTGAGCCAGCTCATTCTCACGAATTTTTGCCTCAACCGAAGACACGTAACCAAACTCGTTATTAATTCGGCTGAACATCACCCGAACACTGTTCGCCAGCGACTCTGTCAGCTGATAGACATGCTCGGTCAGATCCGTCATATAGGCATGCGCTTCGTTAAATCGATTGTAATGCAGCGCTTCTTTGTAGTGTTCTGCCAGAGTTTTCAAACTGGCCAGTGCTGAGCCCACATTGGCATCGATGTTTCGATTCCGCTCATCCTGCAAGCCACTTTCAAGCAGTGTTCTTACCGCACTTTTCAGGCGCAGCGCACTCTGTGGATCCGGACGCCACAAAATACCCAACTGCACCAATTGCTCGAGAATTTTTTTGCTGTGCGCCGCTTCGTCAACTACGCCATTCACATAGGCCTGCATGATCAGCTCACTGTGGCGCCCCAACGCATTTAATAAGCGGGTTCCGGCCTGGATCAGCACCTGACTCATAGCAGACTACCCTGCTGAATAGCTGCTTCTGCCTGCTCCGACAATGACAATGACTCAGTCTCGTCGATAAAGCGGATGACCTCGTACAGATGCTCTACTTTGCCGGTGGCAATATAAATTTGCTTATCCGGGTTTGGCTTAATCAGATACCCAAGATCGGTTAAACGTTTGAACACCTGTTTCAGCTGTCCGTCCACATTCACACTGGTGGAGCCAAACAAGCGGTAGCGGGAAATTTTCTCCAGCTGCTCAGCATAAGCCGGGGTATCTTCGATAACCGTTTGCACTTCGTTCATGCGAATCGCATTGCCCATCACGAGTGGACGGTCGCTTTCACTGGCTTGTTGTACTAACAATAACCATTCAACAAGAGGAACCAACCCGGATGTCGTTTCCTGAAACTGCTGTAGCAAGACTTTGCGTTCAGGTTCACCAAGGGTCAGGTAAGCGGCGAAAAACACCTCGCCTTCACCGGTTGTAGCCAGTGTGCGATTCAGAATGTTCAGATGCGGCTCAACTTTGGCCGCGTTATCGCGACTTTTCAGATACCGCCAGCCCTCTTCATCGCTGACCTGACAAATGAACTGTCCTTCTAACAATTTGCTCAGCACGCGGCCTTGTTCTGTCATCATGCTGAAACCTCCTGCTGTTGCTTACGCGCCTGAATTCTGGCCGATAAATCACTGGTCTTCGGTTGTACTACCTGTAGCTGCTTGCTGACCTTGTCAATCAGATAGCGATTTTCAAACAGTTTTAGGACGTCTGATTCCGGGTTAGGGAAAGCCCCGACAACACTGATGTTGTTGCTTTGACAGGCGTCGAATATTTTCTTCACGTTACTTTGGTGAAGCGTACCCAGCTCATCAATTGGCCAGTGAATAATAACGTCTGCGCCACCGCGCAATAAACGGGTAAAGGCCAGCAGGAACTTACACAGGATCAGGTAGGCCATACCATGACTCGACGACTCATTGAGCTGACGATCGGTACGGATAATCAAATCGCTGTTTCCTTCGCGCAGGTGTAGCTCGATATCCAGCAACTTGCTGATCCCGCCCGACAGCGCAGCTCGCCCAAGAATATCCAGGACCGAACGCATACTCTGGCCATATTCATCTTCTGGCAGGTCATGCGCGCCCTCTTCCATCCATTGGTCATATAAAGCGCGGAAGCGTTCAAGTTCCGGCCAGAATTCCAGTTCACTAATACGCGAGCGGATCTTCACCGCAGAGTCGGATACCCCGTCGAGGAACAGCTCTCCGTCGACCTCTTTGGAGATACGACGACTTTGACTCACAATGCGCTTGTCGATATCGGCCAGTACAAAGTAGTACTGACTTAAATCAGCACCGAATATACGGCCCTGTTCTCGCAAGCCCTGCATCTTCTGTGGCACGATAACGTTTAGCAGTTGCGCCAGGTGTGTCACCATACGGCGGTGGTCGACCCCTTTCACGCCGTGAGCGTTAATTACCGCACATTCCTCACGCGCACGCTCCCAGGTGTCAGACAAGCCGGTACCGGCTTGTGCGGCAATGAGCTGATCGAAGCGCTCAACGTAATTGCGCACATCACTTAACAACTCTTCGCGCTCTTTCAACAATCCCTGCACGCGTGATAAGCGTTGAGTAATACTCAGCTCGTCGTGCTGCAACTGCGCACTGCTGTCTGATTTAGGCAGGCTCTGTTTAGCCAGTGTTTTACTTAACGTATCTACCTGAGTGAGCTGCTCAGCCGCGGTAGAGGTGACTTTCTCCAACTCAACTTGCTGCGCTTTCAGGCTGTCCCGGCGTTCGCGGTATTCATTTTGATGCTGCGTTAATTCGCGCTCCGCGTCGCTAAGCACTTTTCGCGCTTTATTCAACCCTTGTTGCCAGGTGACTTTGTGGCCGGTAAATACGGTTTGATACCAGCGCTCGTAGTCGCTTACCTTGTGACGATGCGTCTCTGTGCGATAAATCGAATCTTTCAGTGCTTTCAGGTCTTTCTTCAGCTTACCAATTTCATCGACGTCCACACCGCGCTGGTTTAATTCGTTCTCCAACCAACGCGCCATTTCCTGTTTATCTTGTTCCGCAGACTGGCGAACTCGCTTGATTTCACCTTCCACCTGAGCAATACGTGCATCGCTGTCAGCAATCAGTTGTTGCCAGTGGAAGCTGTGTTCGGTTTCCGCCTCGCGCTGTTGATCTTTTACCTCGTCGCGATCCAGTTCAAACTGCGCGGTCAGTTTTTTCTGCGATTGCTGGTTATTGTCTAATTGACTACGTGCTTGTTGTTTACGCTCTTTCAACGCGTGCTGGTATTCACTTAATACCGCTTCTTTGTCTTGATTCGCGCGTTTACGCGCCGCTTCAGCACTGCGAACTGCGTTGTCTTGTTTAGTCACAGCCAGCTCGGCAACACGCACGACTTCATTGGCTTTCGCCAGTTCCACTTCGGCCGTATTTTGTGCCTCAGCGGCTTCAGCTAGCTGCTGCTCAGCCTCGGCCAGCGCCTGTTTCAGACTCTGCTCGGTTTGCGCGTACTCTGGTGACGACAGGTTTTCCAGTGACAATGCCACACCGAAAAACGATGCAGAATCACCCTCGGCTTTCGGCGCTAAATCAGTGCGCTCCAGTAACTCAGGGCGAATAAGTTTACCCACTGAGCTTTCCCAGTCGTCAACGTTAGCGCGCAAAAACTCCAGCAGTGAGCCTTCCCCCGGATACAGCAACGCGTTTACGTCGGCTACGCGCTGCTCCATTTTACGATACTGGTTACGGGCTTTTTCCAACGCTTGATTAGCACTTTCCCGCGCCTGAACGGCTTTTTGGAACTCTGACTGGCTCTGTCGATATTGGGCGCGCACAGTATCTTCGTGCACGCTTGCTTCTTTTACTGCCGCATCCAACAGTTCCAGTTGAGACTGTTCAAATTCGTTATAACCCGCGTTATTCAGTGCTGCCTTACACTCAGCTTCAGCGACCTTCAAGGCGTTCAAACGAGTCTGATACGTTTCACTTAACGTCGTAATTTGCTGCGCGTAGTCTTCTTTGATGTTCTGCAGTGCATCGCGTTCTTGTTGTTGCTGAGTTGCACGCTTTTCCTGTGCCTCCTGGCGTACGGCAGACAGTTCATCGAGTTGCTCAGCGGTTTTCTCACCCAGCTCCGCGACCCGGCGATTGTAGGTGGATTCAATATCCTGATGCTGCTCGGTGAGTAACGTGTATCGGCTGGACAACAGCTCCAGGTCACGCTGCCATTGCGGCAGTTTGGCGACATCTTCTTTAAGCTGCTCGATGTCCTGTTCCTGCCAGTTCTCAAACTCGCGTTCCACTGCATCGAGTTCTGCCGTGTATTTTTCCACGTCGGCGCGGGAACCCGAGATTTGCAGATTTAATTCATCGCGGCGCTCATTCCAACTGTTGTCATTTGCTTTGCGTTCGTGCTGCACATCGTCCAGCTGCTGACGGCCTTTTTCCACCCTTGCTGTGAGGTGTGATTTATCCAGTTCAAAGGCCTGTTTAAGTTCAGCCAGCGCCGTTTCTGCTTCCTGTAACGCCAGATCGGCTTGCTCCAAGCGGGTAAATTCCGGTCGGACTTTGTCGAAAGCTCGAATGAGATGGCATTCGCGGATCCAATCATCAACCCGGTTACGCGACAAGCTGGATGTAGGCGGCTGAACACCATCTTCTTCCAAAATCGCTGCAATCATGGCCTTGATGGTTTCCATTTTGCCTTCTTTGGAATGCACGGCCTTGGCCAGTTTTTCGATGTGGCGTAAATGTTCAGACTGCTGACTTAAACTGAACACCTTCGCATAGCCCAACAACTCCCGTGAACTGCTGCTTTGATTCAACACACCCTGGTCGTTTTGCAATACGGCACGAAAATCTTTAGTAGTGAGCAAGCTGGATACGATCACGTTGTTGCGCTTCATGGCTCTTGCTACTTCCGTGCTGGACAAAGACGCATGTTTGCCATTTTTTTGTTCAAACAAGTAATCGTCAAGCGTAAAGGGTTTAGCAATAAAGCGGTAATTAACCCCTGTCCCGTTGGAGGTGAGTACAGCCTGGCATAAGTCCCCTTCCGCCCGGGTATATTCATAAATAATGAACGACGACGTACGCGGTAAATACCAGCGCTCAAAACTATCCCGTGTGGCGGGTACTACCCGGCTGGGGTATTCGCCGTAGAAAACGGGTATCAGGCGCTGTAATGTGGTTTTACCCGATGCATTGGTACCACAGATATTGGTGTGTCCGTCTAGTTTTAGTTCTACTACACCGGGTAAATGGGTGTCGATAAGAATAATACGTTTAAGGCCAGCCATAGGTTTCCTGTATTTTTGTCATCTTCCGTTGTTTGGCACTACGCCACATGGTGTGAATATACATCATGTACGGAAGGGCCTGAACGATGTTCAATCAGGCGTATTCGCCATGATTTGAACCAGTCTGTTCCAGACTGTGATTTGAGTCTCGTTGACCCGAAACAGCTAAATATAAATTCTCAGCCGGTTTCGGACAAATAGCATTAACACGTCAGTGTATTATGAATTCGGCGCAATGCGAAGCCATAGCTCGCTTTCAGAGGAGCTTAAGCGAACCGTTTGACGGTTTTTCAGTCAATTTCAGACGAAATGTTGCGAGGATTATTTTAACCTGAGGCAGCAATGCTCCGAGCCAGTATTTTTCTTCAGGATAGGAACGATTTGAAAAGCGTTGCTTGGTGTTATTTTGTGCCGACACTGAACAACAATCGTTCAACACTCCCCTCCTGACAAGCAGACAGAATGATGACAACTACTCTATTACATTCAACCAGAAGGCCTGGTTTTCCTTGAATTCCGGATCTTGTTGCAAGCGCTTTAGCACCCCATTAATGTGCCCGACAGCGCGCTTTCCCCAGGGGTTATTTGTGCAACCGATTGCGCCTTCTACCAACGTATCGCCCATTTCCGTGACGGGTAGAAAGACCAGCGAGTCATCGTGCTCAGTCATCGAAAAGTACTTTAGCACGGATGGATAATCTATCGTGTAGTCGAGCCTGCCTCTGGCGATTTGACGCAACACTCGCAGAGGTCCTTCAGTTCCGGCGATTTCGAGAATATGTGGTTGGCCAATTTGTTTATTCAATATACTTTGCAAAGCGTCAGGGTACTTTCTTGCACTCGGTAATCCAAACGCCAGTGTATGAATAGACATTAACTTGGCAAAAGAAACGGGTGTATTTTCAGATAACTCAAGTTTGGTTAAAAAAGACCGGTGGATAATGACCCCCAAAGCGGGATAACGCATGGTGGTATCGCTGTAGGTATAAGTGCCAGAGTCTTCCCGTTTGATCATGCAGGGAAAACACAGGTTTTCCGCTTCTCCTACATATTTGTTAACCCGAGGATGCGGATAGATTTCCACACTGGTATCAAGATCAGCCAGCAACACATCCAGTTTGTCGGTCATTACATCACAAATGCCATAACCCTTTAACTTTCCATTCATTATATGAAAAGGCGGCGACGGATTTTTAGCCCACACTATGGCATCACCAGCCGCACCAGCTGTCTGAGAATAAAGCAGAGATATGAATGCCAGACACAACAGGCAAATCGACTTAAACGGCAAGGTGGTCTCCCGCGAAAAACACACAAAAATTTGGCTTCGTAACGGACAGTTTGCCAGATTGAAATGAAATCGTCTCGACCGAATAACGAGATATTTTATATCAAAGTGTAAATAGGATACTGCGCCAGGCCCATATACAAAAAACCGGCACAAAGGCCGGTTTTTAATAACTGTTTATACGAGCGATTGTATTATCGCGGCGGGAACATGCCGCCTGGACCACCCATACCACCTGGGCCGCCACCTGGAGGCATCATGCCTTTCATCTGACGCATCATTTTTTTCATGCCGCCGCCAGACATTTTTTTCATCATTTTCTGCATTTGGGTAAACTGCTTGAGCAACCGGTTTACATCCTGAATTTGTGTACCGGACCCCGCTGCGATACGACGCTTACGGGAACCTTTAATGACTTCCGGCTTTTCGCGCTCAGCAGGCGTCATAGAATTGATGATCGCTTCCATTTGCACAAACTGCTTGTCGTTTGCCTGGTCTTTGATCTTAGCGCTCATGCCGCCCATACCCGGCAGCTTGTCGAGCATGCCCATCATGCCGCCCATGTTGCGCATTTGTTCTAGCTGTTCTTTAAAGTCCTGAAGATCGAAGCCTTTGCCCTTCTGAACTTTCTTCGCCAGTTTCTGCGCTTTGTCTTTATCGACTTTGCGCTCAACTTCTTCGATAAGGCTTAATACGTCGCCCATACCCAGTATACGTGACGCAATACGCTCAGGGTGGAACGGCTCCAACGCATCGAGCTTTTCACCCATACCGATAAATTTAATGGGTTTACCGGTGATTTTACGCACCGACAACGCTGCACCACCGCGCGCATCACCGTCAGCTTTGGTTAGGATAACACCGGTTAGTGGCAGCGCTTCGTTGAAGGCTTTCGCTGTATTCGCCGCATCCTGACCGGTCATGGCATCAACGACAAATAACGTTTCAACCGGCTTCACTGCAGCGTGCAATGCTTTGATTTCGTCCATCATGTCACTATCGACATGCAGACGGCCTGCGGTATCCACTAACAATACATCGAAGAACTGTTTACGTGCAGCATCAATGGCGTCATTAACAATATCGACAGGCTTTTGCAAAATTGTCGATGGGAAAAAGTTGACGCCGACATCTTCTGCCAGGGTTTCAAGCTGTTTGATGGCCGCCGGACGATACACGTCAGCACTGACCACCATGACTTTTTTCTTTTCGCGCTCTGTGAGGTATTTGGCCAGCTTACCTACTGAGGTTGTTTTACCTGCACCTTGTAAACCCGCCATCAAGACGACCGCAGGAGGCTGGGTAGACAAATTCAGTTTTTCGTTTGCCTCCCCCATGACCGCTTCAAGCTCAGACTGAACGATCTTGATGAATACCTGGCCTGGCTTAAGGCTCTTGGTTACTTCAGTACCCACAGCGCGGGCTTTAACCTGGTTAACAAATTCTTTGACAACCGGCAGCGCCACATCGGCTTCGAGTAGCGCCATTCTGACTTCGCGCAGGGTTTCTTTAATATTGTCTTCGGTTAAGCGGCCCCGACCGCTAACATTACGTAGCGTCTGCCCTAACCTTTCGCTGAGATTCTCAAACATTCTCTGTTTATCAACCCAATCAATTAAGAATACCGGCAGTATACCGAAAATTGACCAGTTAACGTAGTCTGGATTAATGATTTATCAAATTCCGGCAGACATGCAGTTGAATTCTCTGTTATTCTGCAGTATCAATACCAAGTTATTTTTTACCAACAGGTTTTATTCAACACATGGCTACCTTGTTCGCGTTGCTGGCGGTTGTTGCGTATTTTGTGGCTGCAGCGTCTATGACGGGGCGATTTTTTCACAATCAGGGCCCAAACAGGATGTTTGCGTTAAGCATTGCTGCCATCGCAGTGCTTTGTCACAGTATATTTTTGGGTGACGCTATTCTGGCTGCACAAGCCGGTCAGAATATGAGTATAACCAATGTTCTGTCGCTGGTAGCCTGGCTCATAACACTGTCTATGCTGGTGAGCAATTCATTGCTACCAAACGTGATTTTATTACCCGTGGTGTTTGGTTTTGCCGGGTTTAGTGTACTGGCCTCTGCATTTATTCCTGTTGAACATATCATGCATATCGAATTGCGCCCGGGTTTGGTAGTGCATATCACACTGTCGCTATTTGCCTATGGCACGCTAGTCATCGGCTTTTTGTACGCTCTGCAAATGTCGTACATAACTCACCAACTGAAACACAAAGGCGCCAGCATATTACACTCTTCATTGCCGCCACTGATGCTGGTTGAAGGGATCCTGTTTAAACTTATTTTAATCGGCACCATATTGTTGGTCATTGCCCAAATAACCGGCTTTGTCTTTCTGGAAAACATGCTGAGTCAGGGCTATGTCCACAAAACGCTGCTATCTATTGCCGGATTAGTCGTGTTTATAGTGCTTTTGGCAGGCCAAAAACTGTGGGGCTGGCGCGGTAAACAAGTTATCGCTTTAACTATCCTTGGCGTCATGCTGTTGTCACTGGCCTATTTTGGCAGTCGATTCGTGAAAGAAATTCTACTCTGATAACCAACATCACCAATTAACACTTGAAACGCCATGATTGACTGACTACATTGGTGTTTCTAAATATTTGAAGGGATCCCTAGTTGGACGACATATCAACCAGTGCGTTGTTGATTGCACTGGCAATCTTAATTGCTTTATCTGCGTATTTTTCCAGTTCTGAAACCGGCATGATGTCGATCAACCGGTATCGACTCAAACACTTACAAGGCGAAGGACACCGCGGTGCCAAGCGCGTGCACAAACTACTCGAGCGTCCGGATCGGTTAATTGGCTTGATTCTGATCGGTAATAACCTGGTTAACATTGCCGCTTCAGCCATTGCTACGATTATTTGCACCCGCTGGTTTGGTGAATACTGGGCGGTATTTGCAACGACTATCGGGCTAACTATTATCCTGCTTATTTTCGCTGAAGTGACTCCGAAAACCCTGGCTGCGTTGTATCCGGAGAAAATCGCCTTTCCAAGTTCACTTATTTTATCGCCGTTATTGGTTGTGATGTACCCGCTGGTGGCGGCAATCAATGGCATCACCAATGGCATTTTGGCTCTATTGCGGATCAAACCATCCGGTGACGGTGGTGACTCCCTGAGCCGGGAAGAACTTCGAACCGTGGTGTACGAGGCGGGAACAATGATCCCCAAAAAGCACCAGGACATGCTGGTCAGTATTCTCGATTTAGAAAATGTCACTGCCGAAGATATTATGGTACCCCGCAGTGATATTGCCGCAATCGACATTAACGACGAATGGAAAGACATCCAAAAGAAGCTCACTCAGTCTCAGCACACTCGCGTATTGCTTTATCGCGATAGCATTGATGACGCTGTGGGGTTTGTTCACGTTCGCGATGCGCTGCGTTTGCTATCGAAGGACCAATTCACTAAAGCCACCCTGCTTCGGGCAGTGCGTGAGATATACTACGCCCCGGAGTCTATTCCTCTGCATACCCTGATGTACCAGTTTCAGGCGGAAAAAGAGCGTATTGCGCTTGTTGTAGATGAATACGGTGATATTCAGGGACTGGTTACCCTGGAAGATATCCTGGAAGAAATTATTGGTGACTTTACAACCACGACACTCCCCGCTTACAGCAAGGAAGTCTCGGTGCAACAGGATGGCAGCGTATTGGTTGATGGCAGTGCTAACGTGCGGGAACTCAACAAAGAAATGGATTGGAATTTTCCCATCGAAGGACCTAAAACACTTAACGGGTTAATTCTTGAGTATCTGGAAGAAATTCCCGACAGCAATGTCAGCTTGCGCCTTGCCGGCTACCCCATTGAGATTATTGATATAAACGAGAACATGATCAAAACTGTGAGGGTAATGCCCGAATTCTACAAACCCGTTTCCGTTGTCACCCCGGATTAACACTCGTTAAAAAATGATACAGGCCAGTCTGGTATTTTGCGGTGTGTTTGAAAGCGCACTGTAGTTAGGATTACAGAAGTGACTGGCCTTTGAATGCACCAGCCATAATCGAATTAGCCTGTCTTGCGTTTAGCCAGTACTTTGGCTTTAGCAGCCGCTACCTTGGCCGACAGGTCTGACAGCTTACTCATGATTTGCGCCATTTCTTCGTCATCGTGCAGATCCGACTCTTCCATATGTCGTTCTAACGATTTTCGAAGCTGTTCTGGAATAGACTGACTCGACATGTGTTTGTTTGCATTCTCAACGACGCGCGTCGAAATGATACCTTTGTTCCTCTCTACCTGTTTGTTATATCGGTAGCAGAAAAAAAAGCTAAAGCAAAAAAGCGAAATTGACCTGGATTTAGTTAGCGCAGATAGCACACTAATGAGACGCTAGAGCCGGTATATTCATGTATTAAATAACAAATCGGCCTACGGGGTTAAATGTTGCCTTGAAAGTGTTTAACCAAAACGCCTTTGCCGCGGGTTAAATTGTACTTGACTACTGCCACAGATCCGGTCGCAAACAACGTCATTTGGTGCGAGTCACATAATGCATCCAGTAAAAATGAAACAAACGGCATGTGGCTCACAATGAGCAGTGGTTTTCCTTTTCGGGATTTGGCCATCTGATGCGCTAATACGTCAATATAATCATGCGCAAGCCGGACATTTCCCTCAGGCACAATGTCATCACAAATTTCACTTTGCGCGGCGTGCAGGGTTTCTGATAAGGCATTGAAAGTCTGACGAGTTCGCGTGTAAGGACTAACCAGGGCGAGCGACAATTCACCGTCCTGACAATAGGATTCAGTCAACCAGTTTGAGCTGACACGCACTTCACTTTTGCCATGAAGGGTAAGATTTCGGCTTTTATCATCCGTCAGTAGTGATTCAGCCTCACCATGGCGCATGATAAAAATAAAAATGTCGTCTTTGCTGCTTTGACCTGACATAACATTGCTAATATGATGAGGAGTACATACTAACGATAGCAAAGGTCAGCCAACTCGCCTAGTACTATTATAAACTCTTAGACTAAGGTGTAACCGGTCATTCGCCTGCTGTTAACCTGTCCACCGGCTAACTGCAAACAATAACACGTAGACAGAACGAAGAAATTACATTGAATATTACACAGGACATAGATAGTACCTATTCCTTGCGACTGGAAAACGGCCTACGGGTGTTAATTGTCCACAAGCAGGAACTGACTACCTGTTGTGTCTCGGCCAGTGTGAAAGCCGGGCATTTTTTTGACCCTTCGGACTGTCCCGGACTGGCCCATTTACTGGAACACATGTTGTTCATGGGGAATGTCCTGCTCCCTGAGCCAAATGCTATCAATGAACTCATGGAGCAAGCCGGCGGCAACATTAATGCCTGGACCGGTACCGAATTCGCTAATTACCATTTTCAGGTTCATGCTCAGGCACTCCCCCGCGTATTGCCCGCTTTCGCGGCAATGCTAGGTGCACCTAACTTTGACATTGAACAAATACAGTCTGAAATTAAATCCATAGACGCTGAATTTAAGTTCAAGCGCAAAGATGACTTGCGACGTCTGTATCAGATCCATAAAGAAACGGCCAACCCGGCGCACCCGTTTGCCAAGTTTTCTGTTGGTAACCAACAAACCTTCGGGCAGTTCACAACGGAAGCTCTGCAAGAAAAGCTAGCAGCGTTTCATGCATCACTTTATTGCGCCAGTAATATGACGCTGGTTATTCACTCGCCGTTTAGTGTTGGCCAGCTGATGCCCTGGCTCACCCAAGCGTTTGAACCGATGCCGGCTGGCGAGCCTGCAGCGCTATCGCTACCGCCGCTCTACACCCCAGAACAATTGGGTGTGGAAATTCGAATTACGCCGTTACAAGCGGCACGACGTATGATCGTCACCTTTGCATTGCCGGCACTGCACTTACACATCAACACCCGCCCCCTCGACTTCATCAGTCATATGTTAGGCGACGAAGGCGCAGGCAGCTTATTTGCCTACTTAAAAGCAAAAGGATGGATAACCAATCTGATAGCGGGCTCAGGCATAGAAGGTCAGGGCTTTAAAGACTTTAATATTAACCTTCAACTCACCGAAGCAGGGCTCGCCCATCAGGCCGACATAGTATCCGCCGTGTTCTCCATGATTGAACTGCTGAAGAAATCAGCAAGCGAAGGATGGCGATTACAGGAAAAGGCAAAACTGAACCAGCTTGCCAGACAATACGATGATTCGTATAAACCATTGCAAGCGATGTGCGATCTGGCCGAACTACATCAGTATTTTAGCTGGCAGGCTATCTCAGAAGCGTGTCAGCGTGAGGCATTGACAAGTGAAGCGTTAATCGAAGCCTTGTCGCATTTCATTCCTGAAAATTTGCGGATAAAAACAATAGCGCAGGATCTGCAAACCGACCGGCGTTGTGAATATTATGACGCCGCCTACGCTATCAGTGCCTTACCGGCAGAGCAACTGGCGTCATGGCAGAATCCGCCTGAAATCAACGCAATATCGTTGCCTCCACCCAATCCCTACATCGGCGACAGTTATAGCTTGTGTCCGCTGGACAACCGTTTTGCCTTGCCTCAAGCCATTCGGGAAGATAAAGGTGCCAGCTTCTGGTTTTGTCAGGATCACAAATTTCGCGTACCGAAAGGCGATGTTTTTATTTCTTTCGATACGCCTTCGCTTGCTCAGAACATTCACCAGGTTGCCGCTAAACGATTATGGCTGGCAGGACTTAATGACTATTTACAGGGCCAGTTTTACCGCGCCGAAATTGCAGGTTTACACTATCGAATTTACGGTCATCAAGCAGGATTTACGTTACACACCCGTGGCTTCAGTGCGCAACAGGGCCAGTTGGTTCAAAAACTTACTCGCGCAATTCACGAATTTGAACCGGACCCGCAAACGTTCCATCACGTGCAGAGTATGCAGTGCCAGAGCTTGCAAAACACACTGCTGAACAAACCCATCAACCGGTTATTTTCACGCCTGAGTGTATTAATTCAGCGCAACACGCATGCACCGGTCGAGCTTTTACAAGCAGTTGAACAAACGCAATTTGATGATGTTCGTCGCGTCAGAGAACGGGCTTTTGACTATTACCATTTGGAAGGACTGGTCCACGGGAACTGGACTGCTCAGGCCGCAGAACGTATCGCTAACAGCGTTCTCGATATCAGCCCGGGAGCTAAGGCATCGCCACTCCCCCGTGCGGTAGCAAAATTGCCGGTCGGTCGCACCATGATTCACGAAGTAACCTGTGACCACGAAGACGCTGCGGTCGTGCTGTATTTGCAAGCACCCAGCAACGACATATGGAATGTCGCCATGTGTATGGTACTGGAGCAAATGCTCGCAGGGTCATTTTTTACCAGTCTGCGGACTGAAAAACAATTAGGTTACCTGGTCGGAACCGGCTACGTGCCGCATAATCAGCACCCCGGCATTGCTTTCTACATTCAGAGTCCAACCCACGGCCCACAAGTGCTGATGTCGCATATCAGTCAGTTTTTACAGCAACAAACCCGCGAAAAAGACTTCTACGAAGGTTACTGGCCAAGTATCCAGCGCAACCTGTTAAAGCAGTTACAAGATGTCGACCTTAATCAATCCATGCGCTCTCAGCGTATTTGGCAAGGCTTAGGGGCCAATGATACACAATTGCACCGTAACCAGCAGTTAGCCAACACCGTCGAAGCAATGACCTTTGACGATATCATTCGCTACGCCACTAACA
>Ga0209379_10001664_pt1 | contig 14264 bp, 14 predicted proteins | sample tdDd001_FD_187124 | JGI IMG/M metagenome (GOLD analysis project Ga0209379, IMG submission 187124) | Marine sediment microbial communities from the Atlantic coast under amendment with organic carbon and nitrate - tdDd00.1 (SPAdes)... | ecosystem: Environmental > Aquatic > Marine > Coastal >...
CTTTCCAAGAGATTGATATTACCGGTATTACTTTTCAAATAACAAAACATAATATGTTGATTAAAAAGATAGAAGATTTAGAACAAGCGGTTCATGATGCTTTTCATATTGCTAAAAGCGGTAGACCGGGTCCGGTACTCATAGATATTCCTAAAGATATTTTCTTGAAAGAAGCGGTTTATCAAGATGCTTCCTTATTTGAAAAGGCAAGTTATGAATACGCTGAATCTGACGATATCAAAAGAGTTGTTGATCTTATAGAAAATGCTAAACGTCCTGTGATTTATGCAGGAGGTGGCGTTAAGTTAGGTGAAGCATCTGAGACTCTGTATAAGCTTGCAGTTAAAAATGATATTCCTGTTTGTAATACGTTGATGGGACTCGGTACTTTTCCAAGAGATCATGAATTGTCTTTAGGATTAGTCGGTATGCATGGATTTCCAGAAACAAATTTAGCCATTGCAGGAAGTGATTTAATCATAGCTATAGGGGCTAGATTTAGCGATAGGGTAACTGGTAATACAAAGACGTTTTCTCAGTCTAGTCAAGTTATCCATATCGATGTGGATAAAACCGAGTTTAGTAAGAATATTAAAGCAGATGTGACTGTTTTAGGTCATCTAAATGATACGCTTACGAAAATTGAAAGAGCTTTAAGTGTTAAAAAGCGTGATCAGTGGAAATTTGCGATACATCAATACAAACCAGTGAATCAAAAATACAATGCGTTTCATCCTAAAAGGATCTTTGATTCACTTAGTGAGTATTTTGCGGACTCTGTTCTTTCAACTGATGTTGGACAACATCAAATGTGGGCAGCTCAATACTTTAAATTTAAAAAACCAAGAACCTTCGTTACTTCTGGAGGACTTGGCACTATGGGCTTTGGTCTAGGTGCTGCGATAGGGGTTTCGGTTGGGAATCTACCGTCTCTTTTGGTAACTGGCGATGGAAGTTTTAGAATGAACTGTCATGAGTTGGCGACTATTTCGAAATATAAATTACCTGTAACGGTGGTTCTATTCAATAATAGTGCCCTAGGGATGGTAAGACAATGGCAAGGTATGTTCCAAGAGGAACGATACGCAGAAACTTGTATTGATGATGAAGTCAATTATGTAGCACTTGGTCATGCTTATGGTATAAAATCTTATAAAGTGTCTACTATAGAAGAATTAGAATCTGTATTGGACAAAAGAAATAAAAGTGAACCTTTATTAATAGAATGTATCATCGATAAAGATGAAAAAGTATTGCCCATTGTACCACCAGGACAATCTATTAGTAATTTTGTATTAGGATAGGCCTCGCCTATCCTTTTATCAATATAAAGCAGGTTACCGCATTTGTAACGGATAATATTAAATAGACCCATTTTGTGTTAACGGATTTCAATGAATAACGAGGTTCTTTAGTGCTTTGGTATACTTCGTTGCCTTTCAAGTCTCCTTTAACGGTATCGTAGTCTCCTTTATGAGTCGCTCCGATTCCACCAACGTGAAGAGTCGTATTGAAGAACATACTTGATGAAATATATAGGTAAATAACCGCCCAAATACCTAGAATTGATGCTAGCCCAAGGAAGTGTGTGAAACTATAGATTGTTATGACTTGTAATGAGATATAAATGATGATGCCGAGATATTTTTTCATAAGGAACTCCTTTTTTCTAAAGTTTAAAAAAATCCAACAATGAAAAGTGATGGTTCGACTGTGCTTATTAAATGTATGAAGAAGTGAACCTTTACTAATAGAATGTATCATCGACAAAGATGAAAAGTATTGTCCTTTGTACCACCAGGACAATCTATTAGTATTAGTGTAGGATAAGCCTATCCTTTTATCAATATATAGCAGATTGCTGCATTGGTAACGGATAATCCTAAATAGACCCATTTGGTGTTAATGTATTTCAATGAATAATGTGCTTCTTTATTGCTATTGTTGAATTCGTTTGCTTTAATGTTGCCTTTGACTACATCGTAGTTTCCTCCACCACTTATAGAAGTATCGCCTTCTAGTCTAAAAACTTTTCTATAGAAAACATATAGGTAAATAAGTACCCAAATCCCCATAACAGATTCCAGTTCAAAACTTTGTGTTAAGCTAAGAATTGTTATGAGTTGCAATGTGATTAAAATGATAATACCGATATATTTTTTCATAAAGACCTCCTTTTTCTAAATATTAACATAAAATCCAATAATAAAAAAATAATAACGTGGATTTGCTTTTTTAATGTTGCTTTTTTAAAGCATGAAAACGTCATTACATAGACATATTAAAATACACTTAAAACAGTTGGTAGGTAAGGTTTTCTTAGTGTATAATAATGATGACTATATTATTAAGGAGGGTTTTCATGACAGAATCAATGGATGCCTACATGGACGAAATAGAAAAGTCTATGAAGGTTTTAAGAAAAGGTGATATTGTAGAGGGTACTATTATTTCTACAAATGAAAATGAAGTATTAGTTAATTTAGGGAGTACTATGGATGGTATCGTGACTGTTGAAGAGTTAGAAGATCATCCGATTAATCCGACTGAGGTATATCATGAGGGTGACAAAATTACTGTAATCGTTATTGGTAATGATGGTGAAGGTAGTTTACTTTTAAGTAAGAAACGTGCTGAATACGTTAAAATCTGGGATGATTTAGATGAGAGTATTAACGGAAGCAAAACATTTAAAGTCAAGGTTAAAGAAGCAATTAAAGGCGGCGTGATAACAGAACTTAAAGGTGTTAGAGGATTTATTCCAGGATCACAATTATCACTGAGTTATGTAGAAGACTTAGAAACATATGTTAATGAAGAACTTGAAGTAAAAGCAATTGAATACAATAGAGAAAAAAATAGTGTTGTATTATCTGCAAAAGTTTTATTGGCAGAGAAAAAAGAACAACAAGGCAATCAGTTATTTGATAATCTAACAGAAGGTCAAATCTATACAGGTACAGTAACTAGATTAGCTGACTTTGGTGCTTTTGTAGATATTGGTGGTGCAGATGGATTGATTCACATCACAGAGTTATCTTGGAAACGTATCAAACATCCGTCTGATGTTGTTAATGTTGGAGATCGTGTAGAAGTAACTGTTTTAACTGTTGATAAACAATCAAAAAGAATTGGTTTAAGACTCAATGATGTACAAGACAATCCGTGGTCAGATATATCTGCTTATTATAGCGAAGATGACGTGGTTTCAGGTGTTGTAACTAGACTTGCAAGTTTTGGTGCTTTTGTAGAACTAGAAAGTGGTATTGATGGTTTGTTACATGTTTCTGAAATATCTGAAGAACGTATATCAAAAGCTGCTGATGTATTATCAATTGGACAGACTGTAGAAGTTTTGATTATTGGTATTGATTCAGAAAAACAAAAAATGAGCTTTAGTATGAAAGCTTTAAATGAAGAAGAAGATGTAGATGTTTCTGAATTCTTAGAAGAGGAATCACAAGAAACAACTATTGGAAGCTTATTTAAAGATAAATTAAAGAATTTAAAATTATAATCCTAAGTTATCTTAGGATTTTTCTTATAATAAATTATAGCAAAGACAATTGGTGGACATAATATATATTATGAATTGGAAAGTGTCGAGGACACATTTCTTGTATGGAGATAAGATGAGACGAGATAAAGCAAATAAAATTATAGATTTATTACATGAGATGCATCCTGATGCAGTATGCGAGTTGAATTTTACATCGACATACGAACTTTTAGTGGCAACGGTACTTAGTGCTCAAACCACTGATGTAAGTGTTAATGAAGCGACAAAAGGTTTGTTTGCTGCTGCCAATACACCGAGTGAGATGATTAAACTTACACCAAATGAAATTAGAGGTTATATTAAAACTTTAGGACTCAGTAATAGTAAGGCTGGTTATGTCTATGATTTGAGCATGTCTTTATTGGAACGTTTTGATGGTGAAGTACCTACAGCAATGGAGGATTTGACATCACTAAGTGGCGTTGGCAGAAAAACTGCAAATGTAGTGATGAGTGTCGGATTTGATATTCCAGCAATGGCTGTAGACACCCATGTAAAGAGACTTGCAAACCGTTTGGGATTTTCAAAAACAGAAAATGTTCTGATTATTGAGGAAGATTTAAAACGACAAATTCCCAAGTATAGATGGAACCTTTCACATCATTTATTGATTTTCCATGGTAGAAGAGTGTGTAAAGCGAGACAACCAGAATGTGGAAACTGTAGCGTTCAGTCTCTTTGTAAGTTTTATAAGACTCAAGTCAAATAGATATTGGTATTTAAAGGATGCGAATACGTGTGAATATTATGGTATAATATGCTTGGCAAGAGAAATTTTGCAGGAGAATTATTGCAGGAGGGTTTTTATGAATGAAGCATTGTTTTCTTTAGATATTGGTACGAGAACAGTTGTTGGTGTTGTTTCAGTCTTAAATGGTGAGACCTATGAGGTCGTTGATTATGAAATCATGAACCATCCTGACCGAGCAATGTATGATGGTCAAATACATGATATCCAAAAGGTAACTGAAGTAGTAAGATCGGTTAAAGAAATATTAGAAAAACGTAACACGATGACTTTTAAGAAAGTTGCTATAGCAGCAGCTGGACGTGCGCTTAAAACAGAAAAAATAACAGTAGAGAGAGAATTGGAAATTGGAGAAGCCATTACACAAGAGTTTGTTAACAATGTGGAAATGGAAGGTATTCAAGTTGCACAAAGTCAAATAGAAGTGGATAAACGAACTGGAGAAAGTAGATATTATTGCGTTGGATACAATGTGTGTAACTACTTTATTGATAATGTTATGAATATCAATCCGAAGGGACATAGAGGTAGTCATCTTAAGATTGAGTTAATTGCAACATTTTTACCTCATATTGTTGTGGACGGCTTATATACAGTGGTAGATAGAGCTGGACTAGAAGTGTTGAATATGACATTGGAGCCGATCGCTGCAATTAATGTTGCTATTCCGCAAAACCTAAGATTATTAAATCTAGCACTGGTTGATGTAGGTGCTGGGACTTCGGATATTGCAATTACAAAAGAAGGTAGTGTTATATCATTTGGCATGGTTGCAGCTGCAGGGGATAAATTTACTGAAGAAATTGCAAGACATTTTTTACTGGATTTTGATAAAGCCGAAACTCTTAAGATTCAACTGAATCAAAGAGAGGAACATACCTTTACAGATATAATTGGCATGACGCATCAAAAAACAACAGAAGAAATTGTTGAACCAATTAGAGATAAGATGATTGAAACAGCAGAAATGATTTCAAAACAGATTCTTGAATTTAATGATAAAACACCGAGTGCGGTATTTTGTATTGGTGGTGGCTGTCAGATTCCTGGGTTTACAGATTTGTTGGCCGCAGAATTAGAACTGCCAAAAGAACGAGTTGTTATTAAACCCGTTGAATCATTAGAAAAAATAGTTTTTAAAACAGAAGCTCTAAAAGGACCTGAGTTTATCACACCTCTTGGTATCGGTGTGACGGCTATTAAAGAAAAAGAAAATGATTTTCTTCAAATAATGGTCAATGAAAAATCAGTTCGATTGCTGAATTCCAAACAACTCAATGTCTCTGATGCTTTAATCTTGGTAGGCTATAGTGCAAGAACTCTTTTACCTGAGAGAGGTAGTTCATTACTATATACACTCAATAATAAGTCAAGGGTGCTAAAAGGTGGCCATGGCATAGCTGCGAGAATATTTGTTAATGGTAGTTTGGCCAGTTTAGATTACAAACTTAGAAATAAAGATGTGATTCACATTGAAGCTGGAACAAAAGGCGCTGATGCTAGAATGTCTTTAAAAGAGTTGGTTCAACCACATGAATTCATATTTAATGATGAACGTATGATTAATAAATACAATGTCAGGGTAAATGATATGAATACAAATATTGAATATGATATAAATAGTGGAGATGACATTTCTTTTGAAGAAATGAGAACCATAAAAGAATTGCTTCAATTTAGAGGAGTAGATCATAGCCTTGTTGAGACATATGTCAATGGAGAAAAAGTAACATTGGATCGATTGATTCAATCTAATGATATTGTTAGGACTAGGGTCTTAGAGGAAGAAACTGAGCTGTTGGATGTCATTAGCGAAGAAACTTTCGAAGCTATTGAAGTGGAAGAGGATGTCATTGTTTCTTTTGAAGAAGAGGTAAGTGTCGTTGAAGAAGTATTCTACAATTATGAATTACTCGTCAATGGTAAACATGTTTCAGTTGAAAATATTAACAGGAAAATGGTATTTGTAGATGTGTTTGAGTACATTGATTTTGATATCAGTCGACCACAAGGCACTTTGGTATTAACACATAATGGACATAAGGCGAATTATACAGATTTTTTGAAAAATGGAGATGTCATTGAAATAGAGTGGCGTCAAATGAAAGGTTAAACTATTGAGTATATACTTATATGATAAAAGTGTGACATGTCCAATTTGTAATCATAAATTTACAACAAAGAAGGTAAAATCTAAGAGTATCAAGGTGATAAAAAGAGATACAGATTTCAGAGCGGAATATGAGTTTGATAATCCGACTTTTTACGGTGTGGATGTTTGCCCGAATTGTGGGCATGCGCGTTTTGAAAGTGATTTTCAGGATGTAACTGAAGCAGCTAAAAAAGTCATTCAGGATAAAATTTCATCTAAATGGAAATCTAAGAATTTATGTGGAGAACGTTCTGTTAATGATGCTGCTGAGGCTCATAAACTGGCGCTGATCAACTATAATTTAACTCATTATAAAATAAGCACAATAGCAAAAGTTTGTTTAAGACTCAGTTGGTTTTACAAAGGTCTTGAAAATGGATTGGAAGAACGTTTTGCAACTCATGCTTTAGAATCTTATGAAAAAGCATATTCGACTGAAAATTTAGATGACAATCCAAAAGAAGAATTAACCATCTTATATTTATTGGGTGAACTTAACAGAAGAGCAGGTCACTATAAAAAATCTATGGATTGGTTTAGTTTAAGTTTAAAGAGCCCTGTTATTAAAGATGAAAAATTCTTAAATGATTCGATTAAAGAGCAAATGATAATTGCTAAAAATGAATTTAAAAAACAAAAGGAGAAAGAAAATGGCTAAGATGGGGTATTTGTCTATTATAACCGGTATACTAATCTTTATTGGTTATGGTATGTATCAGTTGATGATTGACTTAAGTATGCCGTACATCTTGAAATTGGCTTTAATTCTAATTGTTTTAGGCATCATTGTTGTCATTGGTAAACAGATTTTTGATAGGAAAGCTGAAAAATCTGAAACAGAAGAATATAAAAAATATTAGAACTTTTATGAGAACCCATTAGTGGGTTCTTTTTGTGTTATAATCTGTAGTTGAAGACTTCTTTTAAAGGTCAAAACTGATTGTAATCCCACTTAGAGTTGTCTATAATGGTGTTAGAGCAAAAAGGGGTGTTAAAATGGGTAAAATAGTGTTAGTAACAGGTGGTGCAAGAAGTGGAAAATCTACTTTTGCAGAAAACGAAGTTAGAAAATTAAATCAGAAAACAGCTTACATTGCCACAGGAATAGCATTTGATGAGGCAATGAAAAGTAGAATAGAAAAACATGTAATGCAGAGACCAAGTAGTTGGACCACTTATGAAAAACCAACACAAGTACATGAGATCATTGAAGAGGTAAATAAAGAACACGATGTAGTATTACTAGACTGTATAACTGTGCTTCTTACCAACACTTTATTTCAAGATCAAATAGACTTTGATGGTATTGATGAAAAGACTGTAGATTTAACTGAAGAACGTATCCAAGATGATATAAAAATGATGATAGATATGTTTAGACAATCAGATATGACGGTTTATCTTGTAACGAATGAAGTTGGATCCGGAATTGTACCAGAGAATAGATTGGCGAGAGTATTTAGAGATTTTGCCGGTAGATCCAACCAATATATTGCATCCATTGCAGATGAGGTTTACTGTGTGATCTCTGGCATACCTATGAAAATAAAGGGGTAATTATGAAGCGATTAATCTTAATGTTACAATTCTTGACCAAATTACCTTTGCCATTTCAAATCGAAGCAACTGAAGAAGATTTTTCGAAAGGCATTATATATTTTCCAATAGTAGGTCTTGTCATTGGAGCTTTGATGGCAGGACTTTATATCGGATTAAGTGCACTTACAAATATTATGATTGCTTCTGTATTGGTTATCATATTTGAAATATTTATAACTGGAGGACTTCATTTGGATGGTCTAGCAGATACCTTTGACGGTCTGTACAGTTATAGAGATAAAGAACGTATGCTTGAAATAATGAAAGACAGCAGAGTTGGTACAAACGGTGTTTTAATATTAGTAGTGAACATTGTTTTGAAGATGGTTTTATTGGTCTCAATTGATCCTGATATGGTACCTAAAATATTACTTTTGATGCCAGTGGTATCAAGATTGATGGTTGTCTTGTTGTCAGCTATTTCAAAGTATGCTAGAAACAATGGCATGGGAGGCTTTTTTATTGGTAAAACGACCAAATTACAATTGGTAGTTGCAATTGTTTTGGTTCTTATCATGCATTTGATTTACTTGGAAGGTTTGTTTTTATTAGGAATGATAATTATACTTACATTGATTTATAGATATCATGTCTATTCAAAAATTGATGGCATTACAGGGGATGTACTTGGTGCAACCGTTGAGATGAGTGAAGTATTTTATCTGATGTTGTATGTATTATTTTTAGGAGTGTAGATGCAAGTATATTTATTAAGACATGGGGAAACTGTCGGTAACGTGAATGGACAGTATGCAGGTGTAACAGATACACCATTAACTGAAAAAGGTAAAACTCAAGCTGTAGATGCACATTTAAGGTTTGAACAAACAGAATTTGATGTGGTTTTATCTAGTCCGTTGGCTAGAGCACTCGATACAGCTCGTGTGGTTACAGATCAAAAAATTATTGAATTAGATGGCTTGATGGAAATGGATTTTGGGAAATTTGAAGGAATGACTTACGATGAAATAAAAAAATCATATCCCGAAGAAGTAAAGTCATGGACAGAAACAACTAAAGATTATACTTTCCCAGATGGTGAGAACTTAAGAGGATTTTATCATAAGGTCGTGGAAGTGTATCAAAATATTCTTCGTACTTACGATGTAGAAAAACTTTTGATTGTTGCACATTCCGGTGTTATTAGAAGTATATTGGCTCATGAAATATCGGAAAGTTTCGATCATTATTGGAAATATAGTATAGATAATTGTAAAGTAGCTATCATAGAGTATACTGATCGTTATCATTATCTTAAAGCATTGAACGTCTAGGAGACTGATATGAGAGTTTTATTAGCAGGTACGAGTAGCGATGTTGGAAAAACAACAGTAGTACTTGGTATTATGAGAGCATTAAGAAATAGAAAATTTAAGGTTCAAGGTTATAAAGCTGGACCAGATTATATAGATACAGCCTTTCACACGTTTGCAACAGGTGTGTCGTCAAGGAATCTAGATACCTGGATGTTAGAAGAAACTGTGATCACCTCTTTAATCAGTAAACATTCTGCATCAGCAGATATTGCTATCATGGAAGGTGTTATGGGCATGTATGATGGTGCTGATGTAAAAACCATGATAGGGAGTTCAGCGCATCTTGCTAAGATGACAAAAACACCAGTGATTTTGGTGATAAATGGTAGTGGTGTGGCGGCAAGTGCTGCAGCCATGGTACTAGGCTTTAAAATGTTTGATCAAGATGTTGATTTAAAAGGTGTTATTGTAAATAAAGTTAGTGGTGATGCACATTATCAGTTAATTAAAGAAGCAATTGAGTATCATGTGAATATTCCTTGTTTAGGGTATTTGACCAAAAACGAAAATATTTCATTAAAGAGTCGTCATTTAGGTTTGATTCCAAGTGTTGAAGTAGATGCTTTAGATAATAAAATTAATGAAGTTGCAAGTATGGTTGAAGAAACAGTGGATTTGGACTTGTTGCTTTCAATTGCTAAAACGGCTTATGTACATGACTCTATATTAGAATGTAACTCAGTGTTTAATCTTAGAATAGGTGTGCCGTATGATTCGGCGTTTAATTTCTATTATCAAGATAACTTAGAGTTGTTAGAGGATATGGGATGTACACTTGTTCGTTTTAGTCCAATAAAGGATAAACAATTACCAGAAGAATTAGATGGACTTTATATTGGTGGCGGTTTCCCGGAAGTGTTTGCTAAAGAACTCTCAGAGAATACAACTATGAAAAAGTCTATCAAATCAGTTATAGAAGCAGGGTTACCGACTTACGCAGAATGTGGTGGATTGATGTATTTAACAACTTCAATCAAAACATTGGAAGGTGAGTCTTATGATATGTTGGGTGTTTTTGACAATACATCTGAAATGACCAAGAGATTACAACGGTTTGGATATGTAAATGTCACTTTAAATGGCGATACGGTTATCGGTGACAAAGGTTTATCTTTTAAAGCACATGAATTTCATCGTTCAGTTGTAATAGATGGGATTTCAGATAATAAAATGTATGACATTAAAAAAGAAAGAAAACTAGAACAGAAAACTTGGCAATGTGGCTATATGAAGTATAATTGTCTAGGGGGATATCCTCATATACATTTCTATAGTAATTTAGAAGTTGCAAAAGGTTTTTTAAACAGGTGTAAGACATATAAAACGGAGAATATACAATGAAGAATAAATCACTTATGATACAAGGTACTGCTTCATCGGTTGGTAAAAGTATTTTAACCGCTGCATTCTGTAGGATTTTTAAACAAGATGGACATACAGTAGCGCCTTTTAAATCTCAAAATATGGCCCTAAATTCATTTATTACCGAAGAAGGACTTGAGATGGGACGTGCACAAGTTGTACAAGCTGAGGCAGCTGGTGTAACACCTCATGTACTGATGAACCCAATATTGTTAAAACCATCTACAGATAAGAAGGCGCAAGTCATTTTTATGGGTAAAGTGCATAAGAATATGAGTGCTGTAGAATATCACGACTTCAAACCTGAGTTAAAAGGTATGGTCAAAAAAGCTTATGATGAATTATCAGATCAATATGATGTTATTGTTTTAGAAGGTGCAGGTAGCCCTGCTGAAATAAATCTTAGAGAAAATGATATTGTTAATATGGGTATGGCAGAAATATCTGATTCACCAGTTATATTAGTTGGTGATATTGATAGAGGTGGTGTTTTTGCATCAATTTACGGTACCATCAAATTATTAACTGAAGATGAACAAAAACGTATAAAAGGTGTGATTATCAATAAATTCAGAGGTGATATCGAAATCCTAAAAAGTGGTTTACATATGATCGAAGAGTTAACTGGCGTACCTGTATTAGGTGTTGTGCCTTATACACATTTAAGAATAGAAGATGAAGACAGTTTATCGGAACGTTTTAAATTTGATCAAGAAAAAGAAGGGCAATTAAAAGTTGAAATTCTTTACTTGCCACATGTTTCAAACTTTACAGATTTCAATATCTTTGAAACCCAAGAGGATGTTACTGTCCGTTATGTTATGCGTGGGCAGTCGATTGGTGATCCTGATTTATTAATCATCCCAGGATCTAAGAATACGATTGAAGATCTTATTTACCTTAGAAACTCTGGTATGGAAGAACAGATTATTCGTCTTTCGAGAAAAGGCAAACGTATTGTAGGTATCTGCGGAGGGTACCAAATCCTTGGTAATCAATTATCAGACCCTGATCATACAGAGAGTGCGATTACAGATATCCACGGATTAGGTCTTTTGGATATTGATACCGTATTTGAATCTGAGAAAACAACCACTCAAGTAAAAGGTCAAATTTCTTCAGATCTTATTTCTAATTTAAAAGGCAAAGAGATTACGGGTTATGAAATTCATATGGGTGTTACAACTTTAGGTGAACAAGCAAAGCCGTTTGTAGAAATTACTACTCAGTTAGATAAAGAAGTATCTATTTTAGATGGTGCAATTTCTGATAATGGTAAAGTGTTTGGTAGTTATATTCATGGTATTTTTGATGACATTGAATTTACAAGAGCATTCTTAAATGAAATCAGAGCTGAAAAAGGTTTGGATGGTATTGGTTCAAAAGTTCAAAGTTTTGAAGAGTTTAAAGAATTAGAATATGAAAAACTAGCTGATGTGGTAAGAAAACATGTGGATATAGACAAAGTATACGAAATAGTAAAAGGCTGGTAGAATGGTACAAATCATTTTAGGATATACAATGGATCTCTTTATCGGAGATCCATATTGGCTCTTTCATCCTGTGAGATGGATAGGGCAATTAATTTTATTGTTAGAAAAGCGACTTTTAAAAGAAGAATCTAGTAAAAAACAGAAATTTAAAGGCTTGTTACTTTTAATCATTGTATCAAGTCTGTCTTTTGTGATACCCTTTTACTTATTGAGGCTTGCTTTTAAAGTACATATCCTTTTAGGATTCTTCTTGGAAGCTTTTATGATTTATCAGATTTTTGCAACAAAATGTTTGGATGTAGAAACGAAGAAGGTTTATAAAGCCTTAAAAAATGGCGATATCAAAGAAGCACGAAAAGCCATATCTTATTTGGTGAGTAGAGACACAGAATCCATGACGGATGAGGATATTATTAAGGCGAGCATTGAAACGATTGCCGAGAATCTTGGAGACGGTGTGATTGCACCAATGTTCTTTGTTGTTATAGGTGGTGCGCCACTTGGTTGGTATTATAAAAGTGTAAACACCTTAGATTCTATGGTTGGTTATAAGAATGATAAGTTTAATCATTATGGTTACTGTTCTGCAAAATGGGATGATGTTCTAAACTATGTTCCCGCACGTTTAACAGCGATCTTTATATTGATAGCAGGTCTATTCTTAAGATTAAATCTTAAAAATGGGCTAAAAATGTTAAAAAGAGATAAACACAATCATTCGAGTCCTAATAGTGCTTTTCCAGAATCGGCAGCGGCAGGTCTTTTGGATATCCAACTCGGAGGCAAAGCCAGCTATTTTGGTGAGGTATCGATGAAACCCACTATGGGTGATAAGAATAAAACAATTCATGTAGAAGACTTATATAAAACAAAACAACTATTATATGTAACTTCTGGTGTTGGGCTTTTTATATTGTTATGCTGTAGAAGTATTTGGGAGTTATTATGATAAAAAAACATGGTGGTAATGTATATAAGTTTGCTAAAGAACATCAAGTGAATGTTGAAGATATAATAGACTTTAGTGCCAATATCAATCCTTTTGGACTATCTGATGTCATTAAAGAAGCAATACCTTCAATGTTTGAGAAAGTATTAAATTATCCAGATCCCAATTATACAGATTTGAAAGATGTTATATCTTCATTTGAAGGTATACCGGAAGAGCAAATCATTTTAGGGAATGGCGCGATAGAATGTATATTTTTGTTGGCAGAACATTTGAAAGCAAAACATCTTATAATTCCAGTTCCGACTTTTGTTGAGTATGAGAGAGCTTTTTCTAAATATCAGACAGAAATCAGTTATTATAAAATGAGTGACATGATTTTAGATATAGATTGTTTAATTGAGTCTTTTTCAGATCAAGTAGATGCTGTGATTATCTGTAATCCGAATAATCCAACTGGTGCTCTAGTTGAACGAACAGCTTTAGAGAAACTTCTAAACTATACAAAAGAACATCAAATTGCTTTGATTATGGATGAAGCATTCATTGATTTTACAGATGATGAAGATAAGAATACAATGAAAACTTATATAGATTCATATTCAAATCTGATTATTTTAAAGTCATTAACGAAATTTTTTGCAATACCAGGTCTAAGACTGGGTTATTTAATGACCGGTCATAAAGAACTAATTGAATCGATTAATAATAATAGAATGCCATGGTCTATTAACAGCATTGCTTCTCAAGTAGGAGAATTGGTTTTAAAAGATGATTTGTATATTCAAAAAACTAAAGAATGGATTGTAAAAGAGAGACAATGGTTTTACAATCAATTATCATCTATAGATGGTATTTATCCATATACCAGTCAAGGTAATTACATATTCTTTAAAACTGATGGAAGTGATTTGGATAAACAACTTGCTAAGTATTCTATTATGATTAGAAATTGTAATAACTATGAAGGTTTATCGGAAGGTTATTTCCGTGTAGCGATTAAAGATAGAAACTCTAATTTAAAGCTTATTTCATGTATAAAGGAGATTTTATGGAAATCATAAAAGTAATAATACTCGGTATTGT
>Ga0209379_10001667_pt1 | contig 14242 bp, 14 predicted proteins | sample tdDd001_FD_187124 | JGI IMG/M metagenome (GOLD analysis project Ga0209379, IMG submission 187124) | Marine sediment microbial communities from the Atlantic coast under amendment with organic carbon and nitrate - tdDd00.1 (SPAdes)... | ecosystem: Environmental > Aquatic > Marine > Coastal >...
CTCAAGCTGGCGTGTCTACCAATTCCACCACCTGAGCAAGGGATAGCAAAATTAACAAAAAAGTAAGAACTGCAAAACAGAATCTATTGATAAGCTTAATTCATATTAAATTCAAATGAGAAAATAAATCCTATCAATTGTTTTACGAAAGCCGCAATCGTGATATCTTTGCACTCAACTATTTTTTAAGCACATGGCAGAACAGAACAAGGACTATTCTTATTTGGATAAAGTGGCATTGGAATCGGACAAGTGGAACGACCTGAATAAAAATGAATTGCAGGTAATGGCTTTCAGAACCTTCTTTTTATATGGGGAAACCCGAAATAAAAAGATGATTCCTGTATTGTTCCGTTTGTATGAGTTTTTGATTTCGAAAACCACTAGCGAAGAGCGTACCAAGTTACTAACTGCCCTGAGTGGTGTCATTCGTACTAAAAATCCTAAAGCGGTTCTGGCTTTGTTTCCTTTCATTCAAGTTGAGGAGGATGGTCAAATTATTCGTGCTGCCAGCCAATTCTTCGTAAACCTTTCTGTTTTATCGAATAAAGAGTTCCATTCGGGAACCAATATTTTATTGGAACTGATAAAAGATGCTCCTGAAGATCGCAATTCTGCATACATCATTTTGGGCTTAACTGATATCGAAAATCAGAAGATCATTCAGATGCTAAGTTTGGTAAAACCAAACCTGGGAACAGAAGTAATTAGCATTCTACACAATAACGGGGTTCAATTGTAGTTCCTTCATGTCGTAAATCCAAAGATCACATTTACACATCTAGATTTTTACATCTTTTAACAAAGAATTTAAGTCGCAGGAGATATTTTTTCATACATTTGATTTTAGAAAATAAAAGTATTGGTTATTCGTTTAATCATACATACACTAAAATGATACTTATGAAGAAAATTGCACAAAGTCTTTTCCTTTTTGCAGCAGTTCTACTACTCGGAACTTCGAATCTTTCTGCCCAAGGCAATTTAGAGGAAGCTCTTAATCAAGCCAAAGAAAGCAACAAACATGTTTTAATCAACTTCTCGGGCTCGGATTGGTGCAGGTCTTGTATCCTATTAAAAAAGACCATTTTAAACACCAGCGAATTTAAAACTTTTGCAGATAAGGAACTTGTGATTCTGGATGTGGATTTCCCACGTTTAAAAAAGAACCGTCTCTCGAAAGAACAAACTGCCAAAAACGAAGCTCTGGCAGAAAAATACAACAAGAAAGGTCAGTTTCCCACGATTATCTTACTAGATAAGGAAGGTAAAGTTGTAGGAAAAACAGGCTATAAAAAGCTGAGTCCTGCACAATATATCGCTCACATTGAAAGCATAATAAAGTAAGACTGATATGAGGATTTTAATTATCAGTTGCCTGCTCTTCCTGTTTCACGCGAATCTTTCCGCACAAAACAAAGCCTACACCGAAGTCTTGTTATTAATGGGATCACGCTTCGAAATCACGGCTGTAAGCGCGGATGAAAGCAAAGCTCGTGAAGCCATTCAAAAGGGAATAAGCGAAATCAAGAGAATCGAAAAACTGATTTCTTCATGGGATGAAAATTCACAGACTTCTGCCATTCGAAAAAATGCAGGCATTCGCCCGGTGAAAGTTGATCAGGAGTTGTTTAACCTGATCAGAAGAAGCAAAAAGATATCCGATTTAACGCATGGTGCTTTTGACATCAGCTATGCTTCTATGGACAAGATCTGGAAATTTGACGGCAGCATGAAAGAGATGCCCGACTCTGCAGCGGTTGCAGCCTCTGTCTCAAAAATCAATTACAAAAACATTATTCTTAATGCCGAAAACACCACCGTTTACCTTAAAAACAAAGGAATGAAAATAGGTTTTGGCGCCATAGGCAAAGGTTATGCTGCGAACAAAGCTTTAGGTATCATGTCGAAATTGGGATTGGATGGCGCCCTGGTAAATGCATCGGGAGATTTAATTTCCTGGGGTAAGGATGAAGGCGGCAAAAGCTGGAAAATTGGCATTTCGAACCCCAAACAAAAGGATCAGATTTTTTCCTGGCTGAATATCGATGAAACAGCTATTGTTACATCGGGGAATTACGAAAAGTTCGTCACAATTAATGGAGAGCGCTTCAGTCACATAATCGATCCCCGAACCGGTTATCCCGTTAAAGGTTTGAGTAGTGTTAGTATCATTTGCCCAAATGCCGAATTGGCTGATGCTTTGGCTACTTCCGTTTTTGTTTTGGGCAAAGAGGCTGGCTTTAAGCTCATCAACAATTTAAAAGGAATTGAGTGTATTCTGGTTACTGATGATCAAAAAATGATGACATCGGACAATCTAAAATTAGAATATCACAACAAAAAATAAACAAGTAAACATCACATACAAATTGAGAAAATCAATGAAAAGTAAGAGAAAACTAAATCTGTTACTGATAGGATTTTTGGCAATGATTGCACTAAACAGTTGTGTTTCGGTTGCAGCCTACCAAAAAAGCTATCTTAACGACGAGGAAATGGCTCTCCAAGCCAAAAAACTGGAAGTTTACGAAACCAATTTTCAAGCCTACCGAGAAGGTGCTGCGGGTGCCAATGGTGGAAAATCAGGAGGAGGATGCGGATGCAACTAAAGACTATTTATACTCTTATTTTGCTGCTTTCGGTATCGCTTCTTAGCAATGCACAAACCGACAAGAACAGTTTAGACGACAGACAGGAAGAGAGTCGTAAGAAAGTAAAAACCAAGAAATCACCTGAAGATTTTAAGGATACGGAGGTGAATTTTCTGTTCAACTACTACGAGCAAGATGGTGATCATTCACCAGTAACGGGTGGTATCGGAACTGAAGAATTGGACAATGTAGCACCAAGTTTTGTGGTTCATGTGCCAATGGATTCACTTTCGAGTTTGGATGTAAACTTTGGTGTTGACATCTATTCATCTGCCTCAACGGACAATATTGATTATTTCGAGACAGATCATAAATCATCCGCCTCGAGTATGGATGCTCGTATTCATTTTAATGCGGCATATTCTCATACTTTAGCGAAATCTGGAAATGCCTACAGCATTTTGGGTGGTGCTTCGGTTGAGTACGATGTCACATCCTTCCATGCTGGTGGTTCCTATACATTTAATTCCAAAGATCAGAATCGATCGCTTACCATCGATGGTTTGTTTATGAACGATACCTGGAATTTATTGTATCCTGTTGAAGTGAGAGGAACAGCTAAAGCAAACCTTTCTGATGACACCAGAACAACTCTTAAATTCGGTTTAAGCTATTCGCAGGTAATCAATAAGCGATTGCAAGCCTTATTCTCGATTGAAGCTGTATCGCAAAGCGGATTGCTCTCTACCCCATTCCATCGTGTATTTTTTGATGATGCAAACATCAACGATGACATGAACACTTTAAGAGGTTTGAGTAATGTTGAAAAACTGGATGACAATCGTCTTAAAATTCCAATTTCAATGCGATGGAATTATTATTTAAGCGATTTTATGAGGTTAAAAACTTTCTATCGTTTTTATACCGATAGTTGGGGAATTACAGCGCATACGGCAAGTGTAGAGTTGCCAATGATGGTTTCTCCATCCTTTATTGTTTCTCCATTTTTTAGATATCACACACAAACTGCTGCTGATGATTTCTACGAGTTTGGTCAAGCAAGTGCAACAAGTACTCCCGAATTCTATACTTCCGATTACGATTTGTCGGACGTAAATAGCTATAAAGTTGGAGTTGGATTCCAATATTCTCCTGTAATGGGAATTGGTAATTTCAAATCCCCTTTTAGAAAAAATAAGACAGCTCAATTCAAAAGTATTGGATTACGTGCCGCCTATTACGATAGAAGCGATGGCTTAAATGCCTGGTTGGTGAGTCTTAATTTTGGATTTACATTTTAAAAATCAAATAAAGATATTTTAATAGGTTGCTTGCAAGAGCAGCCTATTTTTTTTGTCTCCAGATTAAAAACAAAAAAGCCGCTTCATAAAATGAAACGGCTTCGTAATGCTTGTACAGTAATCCTCTTTCGAGGTAATAATTTCGAGCGAGAAACGAGACTCGAACTCGCGACCCTAACCTTGGCAAGGTTATGCTCTACCAACTGAGCTATTCTCGCATTTTTAATAGAACCCTGTTCTAAAGTTTTGCGATGCAAATATAGATAATTCAACGCTTGTAGCAAGTGTATTTTGAAAAAAAGTTGCAAAAAGATTAAAACAGTAGCGCTAAATTTCTGAGTATTTGCACAAAAGAAAAGAGGAAAAATTTAATAATTCTTCCTCTTTCGTCTCTTTTATCTCAATTTTACGAACTACATATTGTCACGTAAAAATTTATTGAATCTCTTATACAAGTGCAATCTTGTTTTTCCACCATAGATACTATGGTTTCTGTTGGTGTAAATTTGCATTTCAAATTGCTTGTCAGCCTGAACCAATCGCTCCGCAAACTCATAAACATTTTGAACGTGCACATTGTCATCCGCAGTACCATGACAAAGTAATAAAGCTCCTTCCATCTTATCTGCATGATTTATTGGCGAGTTGTCGTCGTAACCTTTAGGGTTCTCCTGTGGAGTTCTCATAAAACGCTCGGTATACACCGAATCATAATATCTCCAGTTGGTTACTGGTGCAATGGCAATTGCTGTTGAAAATACATCAGGCGCTTTCTCTAAACAAAGAGAAGACATGAAACCACCAAAACTCCAACCCCAAATGGCAACTCTTTTTTCATCTGTAAACGATTCTTCAGCCAAAGCTTTAGCTGCTGCAATCATATCGTCAGATTCCAATCTACCCAATTGCATGTAAGTGCATTTTCTAAACTGCTGCCCTCTTGCTCCTGTACCTCTAGGATCGATACAAGCAACAACATACCCTTCCTGAGCCAAATACTGATACCAATCAAAACTCCAACTGTTCTTAACACTTTGTGAGTTTGGACCACTATATTGAGTAATTAGAACAGGATATTTCTTAGATGGATCGAAATTGTATGGCTTAATAATCCAGGCATTCAACATGGTCATTCCATCAGCCGAAGGCAACATGGTAAATTCTTTTGGATTGTACTGATAGTTTTTCAATTTCTCTACCAACTCCTTATTCTCTTCCAAAATACGAATTTGCTTTCCCTTGCTATTGTACAAACTAACTCGGTTAGGTTGGGTTACACTCGAAAAGTAATTGATATAATATTTGTATCCGGTGCTAAATACTGTTCTATTGGTTCCCTTTTCAGGAGTAATCAATTTCTTAGCCGATCCATTCAGTTTAATCGAATAAATATTTCTTTCCAATGGTGAAATCTCGGCAGCTTCGTAGTAACACATCTTCTTGTTCTCATCGAAACCTAAAAAATCAGTCATATCCCAATCGCCAGAAGTAATTTGCTGAACAGCTTTACCTGTTGCCATATCGTACAAATACAAATGATTGAATCCATCGTCTTCACTTGCATAAATAAATTGATTGCCATTTTTTAGGAAGGTTAAGAAATCGAAGTTTCTCTCTTCAACGTAATACTTGTTTTCCTGGGTATACATGACATCAGACTTTCCTGTTTTTGCATTCGATAACAAGAACTCCAATTTATTTTGAAGACGATTCAATCTGTAAATGCTTAGCATCTTAGGATCATTCGACCACTTAATTCTTGGAATGTATTGATCTTTCTCCTCTCCTACATCCATCTTTTTGGTGATGCGATCTTCTACATTGTACACCCAAACGCTTACCACAGAATTCTTCTCTCCTGCTTTCGGATATTTGTAGGCATAGTTTTCAGGATACAATGCATTCTCCTTAACTTGAGGATACAAACCTTCAAATTTGTTCATATTGAACATTTTCACTTCGCTCTCATCGAATTTCATGTAGGCTAAAAATTTGCTATCAGGTGACCAGGCAAATGCTTTATTAAATTCAAACTCCTCTTCGTAAACCCAGTCAGGAGTACCATTCTGAATTTCGTTGAACTTTCCATCCTTAGTAATCCTGATTTCGGAACCGAATAAAACATTGTGGATAAAAATGTTATTGTCTCTCACAAATGCAATTCTGTTTCCATTTGGAGAAAAAGTTGCCAAGCGCTGCTTTCCATTCTTCGAAAGTGGCACCAGCTCCTTATTCTTAAATGTAAACACGTAATAATCTGCAGTAAAAGATCTTCTGTAGATTCTTTCCGAATTGGTCATCAATAAAATTCTTCTCTCATCTGAACTGAACTCGTATTCGCCGATGTATTTAATTTCAGCATCTTTAAGCGCAGTTAAATCCAAAAGCGTTTCCACTACTTTACCGGTAGCAAAACTATATTTCACGATTTTAGTTCCACCTTCTTCCAAAGTGGTGTAATGGATTCCATCATTCATAGAACGCAATCCGTATACCGATTTTTGGCTGAATGTTCTATTCAGCATCAGATCTTCCATTGTGATTTTCTTCACATTTTCCTGTGCAAAAGTGAATATCGAAAAACACATTACAAACACCAACGCAAGTATCGGTCTGAAATTCTTCATAATAGTTGAATTATTTTACAATTAGTATAGGTTGTTTTAAACAAGACTCAAAGATTCTACTTTTTTTACAGAAAAAGAAAATTTAAGGACTGATATAAGTCAATAAAATGCCTATTCTGAGTACCAAATTATCAAATAAACAATCACAATTTATCCAAATAGTGTGCGATCAGTCCTTATCCATTAGAAATTCAATTCTAAAAAATCTCCTTAAATACTTCATTTAGATTTACATTTTCAAGTCTGAATTGTGAAGAAAGTTATATCTTTGTGGATTGAATTTCTGAAAGCTTGATTTTTAATATAAAAACAAGCGCATTAACTTATCGAAATTCATTTTTCTATTTAAGTATATCATGCTGGTTTGTAGCAGTGTGAATAAAAATTAAACACAATAGGATGATTAAAATTACATTTCCAGATGGAACAGTAAAAGAGTTTGAAGCTGGAGTCTCAGGTATTGAGATCGCGAAAAGCATTTCTAGTCGATTGGCAAAAGAAGTTTTGTCTATTAGCGTGAACGAGCAGTTGTATGATCTAACACGCCCGATTACTGAAGATGCAAGTATTAAGCTTCATACTTGGAATGATGAAGAAGGAAAACATGCTTTTTGGCATTCTTCGGCTCACTTAATGGCTGAGGCATTAGAAGCATTGTACCCTGGAGTTAAATTTGGTATTGGTCCGGCAATTGAAATGGGCTTTTACTACGATGTTGATTTAGGAAACGGAACGGCACTTACCGATAAAGACCTTCCTAAGATTGAACAAAAAATGCTTGAACTTGCTCGAAGCAAGAACGAATATACAAGAACAGATGTAACAAAAGAGGAAGCTCTTACTTTCTTCAAAGAGAGAAATGAAGAGTACAAACTGGAGTTGATCAATGAATTGGAAGATGGTACTATCAGCTTTTACAAGCAAGGTGAATTTACCGATTTGTGTAGAGGTCCTCACTTACCAAATACAAGTTACATTAAGGCTATCAAACTAAATTCAATTGCAGGTGCTTACTGGAGAGGCGATGAAAAACGTCCTCAGTTGACTCGTGTTTATGGTATTACTTTTCCAAAGAAAAAATTCTTGGATGAGTATGTACTAATGATGGAAGAAGCGAAGAAGCGCGACCATCGTAAATTGGGTAAGGAAATGGAATTGTTCACTTTCTCACAAAATGTGGGACAAGGTATGCCAATTTGGTTGCCTAAAGGTGCTCAATTGCGCGAAAGCCTTGAGAACTTTTTGAAGAGAGTTCAGAAGAAATTCGGTTATGAGCAAATCATTACGCCGCATATCGGAAACATTAACTTGTACAAAACTTCTGGTCACTACGACAAGTATGGTGAAGATTCATTTCAGGCAATTCAAACTCCACAAGAAGGTGAAGAGTATTTATTGAAACCAATGAACTGTCCTCACCACTGTGAAGCTTATAAGTTTAAGCCTCGTTCGTATAAGGATCTTCCGGTTCGTTTTGCAGAATTTGGAACTGTTTATCGTTACGAGCAAAGTGGAGAACTTCACGGTTTAACACGTGTTCGTAGTTTTACTCAGGATGACGCTCACTTGTTCTGTACTCCAGATCAGTTAAAAGATGAGTTCAAGAAAGTAATAGATATTATCTTCATTATTTTCAAGGCTCTTAATTTTACAGAATATACCGCACAGGTTTCTTTACGAGATAAAGTAAATCGTGAGAAGTACATCGGAAAAGAAGAAAATTGGGATAAGGCAGAGGCGGCTATTCTTGAAGCAGCTGAAGAAAAAGGATTAAATACAGTTATAGAATACGGAGAAGCAGCATTCTACGGTCCTAAGCTTGACTTTATGATTAAGGATGCAATTGGACGTAAGTGGCAGTTAGGTACCATTCAGGTAGACTACAACTTACCTGAGCGTTTCGAATTGGAATATGTGGGTAGCGATAACCAGAAACACAGACCAATTATGATTCACCGAGCTCCTTTTGGTTCAATGGAACGATTTGTTGCCGTTTTACTGGAACATACAGGTGGTAAATTCCCATTGTGGTTAACACCTGAACAAGCTGTAATCATGCCAATTAGCGAAAAATACAACGATTATGCAAAAAAAGTTTTAAATTCGTTAAATAATTCCGATATTCGCGCCGTATTAGATGATCGCAACGAGAAAATCGGACGTAAAATCCGTGACAACGAGTTGAAAAAGACCCCATACCTTATTATTGTTGGCGAAAAAGAAGCAACAGAAGATACTGTTTCGGTTCGTAAACAAGGAGAAGGAGATATGGGATCAATGACTATTACAGAATTTACAGAATTTATTAACAAAGAAGTAGAAGCTCAATTGTCTTCTATCGAGAATTACTAACTAAAGAGGAGGACCAAGCCATAGCTGGATTTCATCAAAGAAACAGAGGACCAAGAAAGCCTCAGGAGGCTCTACACAAAATTAACAAGTTAATTAGAGCCCGCAGTGTTCGCGTTGTCGGAGAAAACGTAGAACCAGGAGTTTATTCAATTTCTGAAGCATTGAAATTTGCTGAAGATCAAGAATTGGATTTAGTTGAAATTTCACCAAAAGCCGATCCACCCGTTTGTAAGATCATCGATTACAAAAAGTTTCTTTATCAGCAGAAAAAGAAACAAAAGGAAATGAAGGCTAAAGCGGTTAAAGTTATTGTGAAAGAAATTCGTTTCGGACCAAATACCGACGAACATGATTACAACTTTAAATTGAAGCATGCCGAAAAATTCCTTAACGAAGGAGCAAAGGTGAAAGCTTACGTTTTCTTTAAGGGTCGTTCTATTCTTTTCAAGGATAAAGGTGAAATTTTACTATTAAAATTTGCTCAAGACTTGGAAGAATTAGGAAAAGTAGAACAGATGCCTCGTTTGGAAGGAAAACGTATGACAATGTTCATTACACCAAAGAAAAAGTAATATAGTTTATATAATCAATAATTAGTTTGTACAATGCCTAAGATGAAAACAAATTGCAGTGCAAAGAAAAGATTTACTTTGACTGCATCTGGAAAAATCAAAAGAAAGCACGCTTTTAAAAGTCACATCTTGACTAAGAAGAGCACTAAAAGGAAGAGAAATCTTACCTATTTTGGAACTGTTAACAAGGCAGACCAGAAAAACGTTAAGTTAATGCTTAACATGTTGTAAGAATCATTAATTGATTTTTTAAGTTTATTAACCGAGTGATTTAGCCCCAAAGAGTCCTTAAGTGGAACGCTAACATTCAAAAATTAGGAATTATGCCAAGATCAGTAAATTCTGTAGCTTCAAGAGCTAGAAGAAAGAAAATTTTAAAAGAAACCAGAGGAAACTTTGGTGCAAGAGCAAATGTTTGGACCGTAGCTAAAAATACTTACGAGAAAGGTTTGCAATATGCATACCGTGATAGAAAGAAGAAGAAAACTAACTTCCGTGCATTGTGGATTCAGCGTATTAATGCTGCTGCAAGACTAGAAGGTTTATCTTATTCTCAACTAATCGGTTTGATGCACAAAGCTAACATCGAGATTAACCGTAAGGTTCTTGCTGATTTAGCGATGAATCATCCAGAAGCATTTAAAGCTGTTGTAGGAAAAGCACAAACAGCTAAATAGTACTATAAATTAATTACTTTGAAAAGGGATTGTGAATCACAATCCCTTTTTTTTATGCACTAATTTTATCCTCTAAATTTATCCGATTACTGCTTATTTAACCAATAATATCGAAAAAGACCGCAATTAAAAATATTACTATGCCTTGTTGTAAAACGGATTTACTATTTTTGGAATCATTAATATAAGGGAAACTATTAACCATACAATTCCCATAAATAAACCACAAATGAAAATTGCAATCATCGGCTACGGAAAAATGGGCAAGGAAATTGAACAAATTGCCATTAGTCGCGGTCACGAAATTGGATTAATTATTGATCAGAACAACTCTAATGAACTTTGCTCTGAACAACTTACTGATATTGATGTAGCCATTGAGTTTACAAATCCGGATTCAGCCTACAGTAATTATTTAGAATGCTTTAAGGCTAATGTTCCTGTTGTATCAGGCACAACCGGATGGTTGGATAAAATGGAAAATGTAAAAGATTATTGTCAAAAAGGAAATGGCTTTTTCTATGCTTCAAATTTTAGTTTAGGAGTAAATTTATTTTTCGAATTAAATAAAAAACTTGCCAAACTTATGGCACCTTTTAGTGAATACAATGTGGATATGGAAGAAATTCATCACATTCACAAATTGGATTCACCAAGTGGAACTGCCCTTACATTAGCGGATGGAATTCTTGAGAATCACCCTAAAAAAGACAAGTGGATTGAAGCAAGCAGTATGAAGGAGGACGAACTTAGCATACTAGCGAAAAGGCATGGTGCGGTTCCAGGAACACACTCCATTATATGGCATTCTGAGGTCGATGAAATATCAATTCAGCATCAAGCCTATAGTAGAAAAGGATTTGCGCTGGGAGCTGTATTGGCGGCTGAATTCATGCCCGAAAAATCTGGGTTTTACGGTATGAATGACTTGTTGCAACTATAATAAACATGAAATTTAAGTAATCATTTAAAATAGATTGAATGAGGGATATATTAAAAAACAAATGGTTTAAATTTTCAGTAGCTCTGATTATTGCTTTACTAATGATAATCTGGATTGGTAACTTTTGGCTAATTCTTGGTTTACCAATACTATTCGACGTTTATATCAGTAAAAAAGTACATTGGGCTTTTTGGAAGAAAAAAGGAGTTAAAAAACAAAGTGTAGCCGTTGAATGGATTGATGCAATTATATTTGCTGTTGTTGCTGCTACCATCATTAGAATGTTTTTTATCGAAGCATACACAATTCCAACCTCGTCGATGGAAAAGTCATTACTTGTTGGTGATTACCTATTTGTTAGCAAGGTTGCATACGGTCCAAAAATACCGAATACTCCTCTATCCTTCCCTTTTGCGCATCACACAATGCCAGGTACCACTAAAACCAAATCGTATTTAGAGTGGATCAATTGGAAATACAAAAGACTTGCCGGTATTGGTGAAATAAAAAGAAACGATGTTGTTGTTTTTAACTTTCCGGCCGGTGATACTATAGTGGTTGGCGCTGAAAATCCTGATTATCATTCTCAAATCAGAGCTTTTACCAATTCGCTAAAAGCATCGGATATGAAGAAAGGTAGAAAACTTCAGTCGGACAAAGCATACAAAGATTTTGCAAAAAAATATTACGCAAAAAATAAAGAGATAAGAACCAGACCTGTTGACAAACGTGAGAATTACATTAAGCGTTGTGTAGCTATGCCTGGAGATACAATTCTAAGTGTAGATGGGCAATTGTACATCAATGGTAAAATTCAGGAAAAAATAGAAGAAATGCAGTTTCGATATCAAATTCGAACCAATGGAACTCTAATAAATCCAAGAAAATTGGATGAAATGAATGTTACCAAAAGCGAAATTGGTCAGAGTGGTTCCATATATGAAATGCCATTATCCGAAGCTAAGGCGGCTAAGCTGGAAAAGCTAAGCAATGTTTCTTCAATGGTTAAAATGACATACAATGTTGGTGCTCCAGAGGATGTTTTCCCATTTAGCGCTAATAACAATTGGAACAGAGATAATTTTGGACCTCTTGTTATTCCTCAAAAAGGTGAAACCGTTGAACTTAGTCTGGAAACGCTACCTCTTTACGAAAGAGCGATTAATGCTTACGAAGGCAATACTTTAGCTGTTAAAGATTCTACAATTTACATTAATGGAGAGCCCTCAAAATCATACACTTTTGATATGAATTATTACTGGATGATGGGTGATAATCGTCATATGTCTGCGGATTCTCGTTACTGGGGATATGTACCAGAAGATCACATTGTTGGAAAAGCATCTTTCGTTTGGCTTTCGCTAGATAAAAATAAGAGTGGATTCAATAAAGTAAGATGGAATAGAATATTTAAGTGGATTCACTAAATTATTCAAAAATAAAATAATGAAAAGACACCATTTAGGTGTCTTTTTCTTTTAAGATGATTTTTGTAGTTTCGCACTCTCTAGATATCACCAAAATGGAAAATACTCAAGCTATACTGGCAACATCATATTTTGCCCCAATTCAATATTATTGCAAGTTAATTCAGTACGATAAAGTGCTAATTGAACAGTGGGAAAACTATTCAAAGCAATCGTACCGAAACAGATGCAATATTTATGGAGCTAATGGAGTACTTCCCTTATCAATACCAGTGGTTAAAGCAACGAGCAAGAAAATTTTAACTAGGGATGTTAAAATATCATATGACACAAACTGGCAAAAACTTCATTTAAAGGGCATTGAATCGGCATACAAGTCATCTCCATTTTACGAGTATTACATTGATGATTTGGAACGCTTTTTCAATCAGAAATGGGATAATCTGCTAGAGTTTAATATGGAAATACAACAAGAAATTTGCTCCATGCTTGAGATTGAACCAAATGTTGAATTGACAAGTGATTATGTCGAAATTGGTAATGAAAACATTGATGATTATCGTGATGGTATTCATCCAAAAGCATCTAAAAACAAAATGGATTTGCTCTTCAAGCCAAGTCCATACACTCAGGTTTTTGGAGAAAAACATGGCTTTCAAGCCAACCTAAGCATATTGGATGTTGTTTTTAATCTTGGTCCTGAAGGTTTAACTTATTTAGAATCCTGCCTGGTTAATTCCTAAATGCGTCAAAAGCTCTTTCATGATTTGCTCATGATCAAAAGCCAAAGCTGGCAATTCATTTAAATTGATCCACTGGGCTTTTAACGCGTCATCTTCACCTTTAACAATGGGTAAGGATTCTGTTTCCATGCTTCCTAAATACACAACTGAAACCGTTCTTCCTCGCGGATCCCTATCGATAGCACCATAGGTCTTAAACTGCTCCAATTGCACACCTTCAAAACCTGTCTCTTCTTTTAATTCGCGATAGGCAGCTGTTTCTATATCTTCATCCATATCTACAAAACCACCAGGAAAAGCCCACATTTCTTTAAATGGATCGTTGGCACGTTGAATCAGTAAAACGAATGTTTGATTTTTACTTTTGCAAAAAATGGCACAATCAACCGTTAATGCAGGTCGAGGATATCGATAAGTATACATGAAAAACTAAGATTTGGTACAGTAAGTAATTTCACTTACTATTTTATAATTCGTTTAATTACGCGCAACTTGTGGGTATATTGCCTGATATCCACATTAAAAATACCTTGATGATCTACATTATCAATTCTTACTTTACCCGAAGCATGTATTATCTTGTGTCTATCCCAAATGATTCCTACGTGAGTAATTTTCCCTTCTTCATTATCAAAAAAAGCCAAATCACCCGGAAGTGCTTCTTCGACAAATGTTAATGTATCACCCACTAATACCTGCTGGCTCGCATCTCGAGGAAGACTAATACCATTCAATTTGTAAACAATTTGAGTTAATCCCGAACAATCAATCCCATAAGGAGTTCTTCCTCCCCACAAATAAGGCGAATTGAAGTATTTTAAGGCAGCTTCAATAATATAGTCCCGTATTTGATCATCAAAACCATTATCGCTCACCATTCCCTGATAAAAATACTTTTTATCACCTATTAGAAAAGATTTATTTTCCTGATCACAGAATGGAAATGAGCTTCCGGGTACGATTAATTTATTCGAATAATCCTTTTCCTGAAAAACTAAATTAAATG
>Ga0209379_10001670_pt1 | contig 14204 bp, 11 predicted proteins | sample tdDd001_FD_187124 | JGI IMG/M metagenome (GOLD analysis project Ga0209379, IMG submission 187124) | Marine sediment microbial communities from the Atlantic coast under amendment with organic carbon and nitrate - tdDd00.1 (SPAdes)... | ecosystem: Environmental > Aquatic > Marine > Coastal >...
TAGCGGCTTCATCAATCAGTTCACGCTCTTCTTCACTGAAGCCCGTTGTACCAATAATAATGCTCTTACCATGTTGCTTACATAGCTCTAGATTCGCTAGCGTGCTCACTGGAGCAGTAAAGTCGATCACTACATCAAAGTTGTCGACTTCTTTTGCTAAATCATCCGTCAGAAAGACATCAAATTTACCTTCACCACACAGTTCACCCACATCGACGCCAACTAATGAAGATTCTGGACGTTCAGAACCTGCAGTAACGGATGCTTCTGGATTGAGGTGTGATGCTTTAACTAGGTTGCGACCCATACGGCCAGCCGCTCCTGCGATTGCAATACGAACCATTGCGCTTTCTCTCCTTCTCTGGATAAACGAGGTTTGCCTCGTCCTCTTTCGTTTCGCGATATCTTTTTAAACTAACAATATCCTGTGTTAACCACAAGATAGTTCGCGGTGAGTTAGGAAAACTCTTTTACCACTCGTTCGAGGATAGGTACATTCGCTTCAGGGAAGGCGTAATCAGGCAATGCAGCAATATCCACCCAACAACCTTCTTGGCCTTCGCGACCATAAGGTTGGTTATTGAATTGAGTTACCGTCATGAAATCAAACTTCAGAGACTTATCTGGATAATCGTATTCCAAGTGCTCAAACAAGGCTTGCTCTGTCGCCGTAATACCAATCTCTTCCTCGAGTTCACGAATCATCGCTTGTTCAACACTTTCACCTTGCTCAACTTTGCCGCCAGGAAACTCCCAAAAGCCGCCTTTGTGTTTGTCATCTGGACGTTTGGTGATGAAGATTTGCGATTTGTCTTGGTTGAAGATGATCGCCGCAACAATGTGAATTCTTTTCATTAAATTCGTTCCTAGATCTATCAATACAAAAAGAGCCGCCTAAGCGACTCTTTATTTATGTTTTCAGACTGTATTAGTCGATTTTACCGTGGCACTGTTTGTACTTTTTGCCGCTGCCACATGGACAAGGCTCATTACGGCCCACTTTACGCTCTTCGCGAACCATTGGCTGATGAGAACCTTCTTCAGACTCTTCACCTTCAGACAATGGGTTCTGTGCTGCTGCGTGTTGAGCTTGTGCACGACGAGCCGCTTCTTCAGCTTGCGCGCGACGTTGCTCTTCCATACGTTCAACTTCTTCTTGCTGTTGAACACGAACACGAGATAGAACAGTAATCACGTCTGTTTTCAGCGCTTCTAGTAGACCTTCAAACAGTTCAAACGACTCACGCTTGTACTCTTGTTTCGGGTTCTTCTGCGCGTAACCACGTAGGTGAATACCTTGACGTAGATGATCCATCGCTGCTAGGTGTTCTTTCCATAGCGTATCTAGCGTTTGAAGCATAACTGACTTCTCGAAGTTACGTAGCACTTGTGCGCCAACCACTTCTTCTTTCGCTTTGTAAACTTCAACCGCTAGGTTAGTGATCTTCTCACGCAGCGCTTCTTCGTATAGCTTGTCGTCTTCTTCAAGCCATTGCTTGATTGGCGCATCTAGATCGAAGTCTGCTTTCAAGCGCTCTTGTAGACCTTCCACATCCCACATATCTTCTAGAGATTGTGGTGGAATGTATTCGTCGATGATCGCCGTAATAACATCTTCACGGTTTTGCTCGATCATGTCGCTAATGTCGTCAACGCTCATTAGCTCATCACGCAATTCGTAAACCACTTTACGTTGATCGTTCGCCACGTCATCGTATTCAAGAAGCTGTTTACGGATATCGAAGTTACGACCTTCCACTTTACGCTGTGCTTTTTCGATTGAACGAGACAGCATCTTAGATTCGATCGCTTCACCTTCTTCCATACCACTTTGGATAAGGCTAGCCATACGATCTGAAGTGAAGATACGCAGCAGTGAATCTTCCATCGATAGGTAGAAACGAGATGAACCCGCATCGCCTTGACGACCAGAACGACCACGTAGCTGGTTATCGATACGACGAGATTCGTGACGCTCAGTACCGATGATGTGTAGACCACCTGACTCTAGTACTTGATCGTGAACCTGTTTCCACTCAGCTTTGATAGCGTCGATCTGTTCTTTGGTTGGATCTTGTAGTGCTTCTACTTTCGCTTGCCAGCTACCACCCAACACGATATCGGTACCACGACCAGCCATGTTGGTCGCGATAGTTACCGCGCCAGGTTTACCAGCTTCTGCAACGATTTCAGCTTCTTTCTCATGGAATTTCGCATTCAGTACGTTGTGCTTGATCTTAGCTTTCTTAAGCGCGTTAGATAGCAGCTCTGATTTCTCGATTGAAACCGTACCCACTAGAGATGGTTGACCTTTCTCTACACGCTCTTTGATGTCTTCGATGATGGCAGCAAATTTTTCTGCTTCAGTACGGTAAACAACATCTGGCATATCGTCACGAATCATAGGTTTGTTAGTTGGGATAACAACCGTTTCTAGACCGTAAATCGATTGGAATTCGAATGCTTCTGTATCCGCTGTACCTGTCATGCCTGACAGTTTTTCGTATAGACGGAAGTAGTTCTGGAAAGTAATCGAAGCCAGCGTTTGGTTTTCGTTTTGAATCTTAACGCCTTCTTTCGCTTCAACCGCTTGGTGAAGACCTTCAGACCAACGACGACCCGGCATTGTACGACCAGTGTGTTCATCAACGATAACCACTTCGCCGTCTTCGTTAACGATATAATCTACGTTACGTTCGAACAATACGTGTGCACGAAGTGCTGCATTTACGTGGTGCAGCAGGCTGATGTTAGTTGGAGAGTAAAGCGTGTCACCCTCTTCCATCAGGCCATTTTTCACCATCAGCTCTTCAACGAACTCTTGGCCCGTTTCAGTTAAGTGAACCTGTTTGGATTTCTCATCTACTGTGTAGTGACCATCACCGCGGTATTCTTCAGAATCTTCTTTATCTTGTTTTTGCAGATTTGGAATCAATAGATTAATACGAGTGTATAGCTCAGAGCTATCTTCTGCTGGACCAGAGATAATCAGAGGAGTACGAGCTTCATCGATAAGGATTGAGTCCACCTCATCGACTACAGCAAAGAAACGTGCGCGTTGAACACGGTCTTCGTTGCGGAAAGCCATATTGTCACGTAGGTAGTCAAAACCAAACTCGTTGTTTGTGCCGTACAGGATGTCGGCTTGATAAGCTTCTTTCTTCGCTTGAGGTGGCATGTTTGGCACGTTCACGCCAACAGTCATACCTAGGAATTCAAATAATGGACGGTTAGTCTCAGCATCACGTGTTGCTAGGTAGTCGTTCACTGTGACTACGTGTACGCCTTTACCTGGAAGTGCGTTTAGGTAAGCAGGAAGGGTTGCAGTTAAAGTTTTACCTTCACCAGTGCGCATTTCCGCAATTTGACCACCGTTCAGTACCATACCACCGATAAGCTGAACATCGAAGTGACGCATACCGTACACACGCTTAGATGCTTCACGAACCGTAGCAAATGCTTCTGGAAGCAGCTTATCAAGCGTTTCACCTTGTTCTAGGCGTTCACGAAACTCAACTGTTTTCGCTTTTAGTTCTTCATCTGATAGTGCTTCGAACGTCGGTTCGTAGTTATTTATTTCTTTTACAATTTTTCTAAGGCGGCGCAGTGTTCGGTCGTTGCGACTGCCAATTACTTTTGTCAGTAGCTTAGTTATCATTTTATGTAAATCTCTCGTTTATCAGACCGTTCCCGATCTACTTGAATGCCTTCAGTCTCTACCAGTTTGGAACTAAGAATACTGAGATAAATCATTTATCAAAGATATTGAGTTCAAACGTCCAATTTTCAAGGCTTAAATTTGAAACAATGTGGCATAGTGTAAGGATTTTTCTTCAATCCAACCATAAATAGCCCAATTTGTTTGAAGCACTCGGAAGTTTTTATCCAAACTGATGATGGTTTAGCCAATATTCTCATGCAAAATCCCCAAAGCTTTGTGTCTCAAGCAATCAGAAATATCCATCAGAGATATGCAACTATAGATTAAAGGCCATAATGTAAACTATACCTGAGCAGAAAGCTGCTCTAGAATAGCTTTATCTCAACAAAATTAGTTTTTACCTATGCGCGACCACCGTCCTACCTCTACTGAAGATCTCATCGCTGAATCCCGGCTTAGTCAGCTTCAAGAACACGCAGGCGAGATCTTACTACTGAACAGAGCGTTACAAGAGATCTTACCGAAAGGAACGGCTGATCATTGCCGTGTGGCAAACGTGCGAGGCGGCCATTTATTGATCGATGTATCTAGTGCCGCGATCAAAATGAAGATCGATTATGATCGTTTGATGATCTTAAACAAACTAAGAAGCCAAGGACATGCAAAACTGATGAGCGTAGAAGTAAGGATTAATCCATCTCTCTACCGTAATCACTACGAGCAAGAACAAAAACCAAAGCGGCCACCGTTGACAGAAGCAGCAGCAAACTCGCTATTAATCATTGCTGACATGGCTCCGCCAAAAATCCAAGAACGCTTAAAACGTCTTGCTGATATGGCAGAAAAGAAAAGCAAAGAATCCTAATCTGCAAATAGTAAAAAGCCAGGCATTGCCTGGCTTTTTTAATTTATTGCGTCTGAGTGTTGGGTATTACGCTAGAACCATATTTGGTTCTGCAAAAGCAACCGGAGAACCCGCTTCTTCTTCGAATGTTGTCCATTCCCATGCTTCTTGATCAGCAAGGACCGCACGCAGAAGTTGGTTGTTCAGGCCATGACCTGACTTGTACGCTCGGAACTCACCGATAATTGCGTGACCACACATGTAAAGATCACCAATTGCGTCCAATACTTTGTGAGTAACAAACTCATTTTCAAAGCGAAGGCCTTCTTCATTAAGAATGCGGTAATCATCCAGTACGATTGCGTTGTCAAAGCTACCACCAAGAACTAGGTTCTGGGATTGTAGGTATTCGATATCTCGCATGAAACCGAACGTACGTGCGCGAGAAATCTCACGAACAAAACCTTGAGATGAGAAATCAAACAAAAGACGTTGCTCGTCTGATTCGATCGCTGGGTGGTTAAAGTCGATTTCGAAATCCATACGGAAGCCGTTAAATGGAACAAACTCAGCCCATTTATCACCATCTTCAAAACGAACTGGCTTCTTAATACGGATAAAACGCTTAGGTGCATTTTGTGGTTCAACACCCGCTTGTTGAAGCAGGTAAACAAAAGGACTTGCGCTACCATCCATAATTGGGATTTCAGGAGCATCAACTTCAACAATAATGTTATCGATACCCATACCAGCAAGTGCCGCATTCAAATGCTCAACAGTTGAAATACGTACGCCTTCATCATTCACCAATGCTGTACAAAGCATTGTATCGCGAACCGATTCTGGATCTGCTGGGAAATCTACAGGAGGATTTACGTCTGTACGACGGTAAATAATGCCTGTATTTGCAGCTGCCGGGCGCAGAGTAAGCGTAACTTTACGACCAGAGTGGAGACCCACACCAGTTGTTTTCACTATTTCTTTCAGAGTACGTTGTCTGATCATCTGCTTGCCTCTTAAAAAGTGCTACAAAACACGGCCGATTGTAACGTCGACCGTGAATGCTACCATAATTTTGAGCTGTGTCAAATTTACGGGTTAATAATTAATCAGCCTGACGACGCAAAAATGCCGGAATATCTAAATAACCGCTTTCCTTCTCTTGCTTAGGAGCAGCGCTTTGGCCACCAGCTGCAGGAGAAGAAGAAACTGTGTTTGTCGGCTGAGGAGTTACTTGTGGCTTCTCTTGTACAGGATTTGTCTGCAAAGTTTGTGCCGGTTTCTCTTCAGCTTGTGGCGCTACGCTTTGAGCTTGTGGTTGAGCAGCTTGTGGCGCTGGAGCCACTTTCGCTTTACCACCAGCAACTAGCGTGATATCTGGCTTTTTCTCATTGCCAATACCAGTAGCTACAACAGTTACTCGGATTTCATCTGTCATATCTGGATCTAGTGAAGTACCAATAACCACAGTTGCGTTATCAGAAGCAAAAGCTTTCACTGTGTTACCCACTGTCTCAAACTCGTCAAGACGCATATCCAGACCTGCAGTGATGTTCACAAGAACGCCACGTGCACCTGCTAGATCGATATCTTCTAGAAGTGGGCTAGAAATTGCCATTTCAGCAGCTTCTTCTGCACGATCTTCACCTTTCGCGATACCGCTACCCATCATTGCATGTCCCATCTCAGACATCACAGTGCGTACATCCGCAAAGTCGACGTTGATCATGCCAGGGCGAGTGATTAGCTCAGCGATACCTTGAACCGCGTTCTTAAGAACATCGTTAGCACTTGCGAAAGCTTCTAGTAGCGTTACACCACGACCAAGTACTTTAAGTAGCTTTTCGTTTGGAATCGTGATCAAAGAGTCAACGTGCTTAGATAGCTCATCGATACCTTGCTCCGCAAATGCCAAACGCTTTTTGCCTTCAAAGCTGAACGGTTTTGTTACTACCGCAACAGTAAGAATGCCAAGCTCTTTAGCTACTTCAGCAATAACAGGTGCTGCACCAGTACCTGTACCGCCACCCATACCAGCTGCGATAAATACCATATCGGCACCAGTGATGGACTCTTTAATTCTTTCTCTATCTTCGAGAGCTGCGTCACGGCCAACTTGTGGATTCGCACCAGCACCCAGACCTTTAGTGATGTCACCACCAATCTGGATCACATTGCCAACGCTTGTCTTACGAAGTGCTTGCGCATCAGTATTAACGCTGATGAATTCCACACCTTCGATGGATTCACGCACCATGTGTTCAACAGCGTTACCACCGCCGCCACCAACCCCAACGACCTTGATTACTGCATCGTCAGACATTTCCATCATCGGTTCAAACATGTGTTGTCTCCGTTTATCCTGCAACTCAGGTTAAAACTCTTTTTGTATCCAATTACGCAATTTACCGAAGAAGCCAGTAACAGATGAACGTTTCGGTTCATTATACTCACCATCATCACTGGACTGCATGTCTCTTGCGTAATGAAGTAATCCAACTGCCGTAGAATGATACGGCTCTTTTACATAGTCAGTTAAACCACTAACTTCAAGTGGCTTGCCAACCCTAACTTGATTGCGGAATACGCGTTCCGCACACTCTACCACTCCGTCAATTTGCGCAGCACCACCAGTTAAAACCACACCTGCGGCTAAATGATGTTTGATGCCCTCTTCGCGCAATTTTGCTTGTACAGAGTCGATAGTTTGGTTAACCAGTCCCATAAGCTCAGAGTAACGAGGTTCAATCACTTCTGATAACGTCTGACGTTGCAGACTACGAGAAGGTCGACCTCCTACACTTGGGACATTAACCGTGTCATCCTTACTGACCAGTTCACTTAGGGCACAGCCATATTTAACTTTTATCTCTTCAGCATCGCTTACAGGCGTACCAAAAGCAAAAGCAATATCGCTTGTTACAGCATTTCCTGCGTAAGAAAACACTTCAGTGTGACGTAGCGCACCACCAGTCCAGATAGATACATCCATCGTGCCAGCACCAATATCAACCACACAAACCCCGAGCTCTCTTTCATCCTCGGTGATTACTGCGTTACTTGCAGCAAGCCCAGAAAATACAAGTTGCTCTACTTTAAGGCCGCAGCGCTCTACTGCCTTAATAATATTGCGTGCCATATCATTATGACATGAGATCAAATGGACACTTACTTCCATTCTTACTCCAGATAAACCAAGCGGGTTTTTAATGCCTTCTTGGTAGTCGATGGTGAACTCCTGTGGAATCACATGAAGGATTCGTTGTTCATCACCGATTTTAATCGATTTTGCAGTATGGATAGCGCGATCCATATCTTCTTGGGATACTTCCTCATCGGAAATAGTTCCCATGCCTTTCTCAATACGGCTCGCAATATGCTTACCCGATAATGAGATAAACACTCGGCTAATTTGGCATTCAGCCATTAGTTCGGCTTGATCAATGGCTCTTTGGACGGATTTAACTACCGACTCCAAATCGTTCACGCCACCTTTATCCATGCCACGTGACGGGCTGCTACCTGCACCAATAATATTTATTTGGCCATCAGGTAAAATTTCACCCACTAGAGCTGACACGGTTGCAGTGCCTATATCAAGACCAACAATAATGTTGTCATCAGCGGCCTTAGTCATCTGTACTCTCTTGTTCTAACTCTTGTTCAGGAAACCAACCGACTGCGGCTCCTGTATCGTACCTTAAGTCGATATAACTGATTCTTTGGGTGTCACTGCCAAGCTGATGATACAACTCAAAAAAACGCTGTATACGCTCGTCAAGAGACTCTTTACCTAATTCTAAACGTATGCCGTTATCGAGGATAATTTGCCAAGCACGACGTTCATTCAATACGAGTGAAGAAATCGCAAGACCAAGTTTTGCAAATTGAGGCTGTAATGTTCGGTAGGTCTCTAAGACTTCCGGCCCACTTGCTGCTGGTCCATATAATTTTACTTTTTCTTCCTTCAGCAGACCTACATCACCATCAAAAACGATCCCACTATTATCTAGTAGTTCGTTGCCATTCCAAATGGCTTCGGGATGATACTCCGTTAAGAATACTTTTACTTTATCTGGCCATTGCTTACGAATTGCGGCATGAGCAACCCAAGGCAAAGCTTCGACACTCTGCTGTAATACATCAATGTCCTGAGACATAAATGTACCGATATGATCGATTCGCCCGAACGCACTTTGCACGTCCTCAGCCGTGACATACTCCAAGTTACCTTGCAGTATTATTTTGGAAAGAGGTAACCTTTGGTCATCCCACATCCAACTGATCGCCGAATACAACACAGAACTAATCAAAGTCACGACGAAAACGAAAAACAGAGCACCTATTAGTTTTTCTTGACGACCACGGAGTAATTCCTTTTGTGGTGGTTCTTCATTCAGTGCCATATTTAACAATGGTATTGTTTCCTGACTGTTGTCCCGTGTTTTACCTTATCTATTACAAGGTGGTAAAAACTCTGACTTTAACCTTGGGATTATACTTAGCTCTTGTAAACTATCAAACATTGATAGTGACAAATCACAACTATCCTGACGCAAAATCGAGATCTGCGTCTTTTTCCACACTATGTGTAAACGAAAGCACTTATCCCTGCTGCATCTTTTCAATGTTTAACTCTAATGTTGCAAGTTGTTTAGCTACTTTACCTACATCTCCCGCACCTTGAGTTAAAACTAAGTCACCTTCTTGAATGACATTAGCAAGCACTGATGGTAGTTGGCTAGTTTCTGGGACAAAAATGGGATCAACCTTGCCACGGCTGCGAATCGTACGGCATAAAGCACGACCATCCGCCCCCGCAATTGGCTTTTCGCCCGCAGCGTAAACATCCAACATGATTAACACATCAACTTGTTCAAGTACGTTTGCAAAGTCATCGTACAAATCACGCGTACGGCTATAGCGGTGCGGCTGGAAGATCATCACTAAACGCTTGTCTTGCCAACCGCTGCGTGCCGCGTTAATTGTTACATCCACTTCTGTTGGATGATGGCCGTAATCATCAACAAGCATTGCATGACCGTTACCAGTATCAAACTCACCTAAGTGATCAAAACGACGGCCTGTACCTTGAGTGCCAGCCATTGCTTTTAGAATCGCTTCATCACTGATGTCATCTTCTGTCGCAACCGCAATCGCCGCTGATGCGTTGAGTGCGTTATGACGTCCTGGAATGTTTAGCGTGATATCAAGGTTTGCACGGCCTTCACGTACTACGGTGAATTTGCCTTGCTGGCCTTCTTGGTGGTAATTCTCGATACGCACATCAGCATCTTCAGAGAAACCGTAAGTGATCACTTGGCGGCTGATACGAGGAATCAATTCACGAATCACAGGATCATCGATACACACAATCGCTTGACCGTAAAACGGTAGGTTGTGAAGGAAATCAATGAAGGTCTGCTTCAAGGTTTCAAAGTCACCACCGTACGTATCCATATGGTCAGCTTCGATGTTCGTCACGATGCTCACCATAGGTTGTAGATGCAGGAATGAAGCGTCACTTTCATCCGCTTCTGCAATCAAAATTCGGCTAGAGCCTAGGCGCGCATTCGTACCCGCGCTCTTAACCAGACCACCGTTCACAAACGTTGGATCAAGGCCTGCTTCAGAATAGATTTGAGTTACCAAAGCTGTGGTCGTCGTTTTGCCATGTGTACCCGCGACAGCAATACCATGACGGAATCGCATTAACTCCGCCAGCATTTCTGCGCGACGTACGATAGGAATACGCAACTCACGCGCTGCGATCACTTCTGGGTTTTCTTCATTGATCGCGGTGGATACAACAACAACACTGGCTTTTTCTACATTGCTGGCTTGATGGCCGATAAATACCGTCGCACCTTTTGATACTAGACGCTCGGTCACTGGGTTTTCTGATAGATCAGAACCTGTGATTTGGTAGCCTTCGTTCAACAGCACTTCAGCAATGCCGCTCATGCCCGCACCACCAATACCGATGAAGTGGATGGATTTCACGCGGCGCATCTCTGGCACCATTGCGCGAATCTGAGCTAAGTCTTGTGTATGTTGGATTGTCATCAATTCTATTCTCAATAATTCGTTAACGCTTTTCGGTCAAAGCGACAATGGCCTGTGCGACAACTTTGTCTGCGTTCAGTTTTGCAGCGCCACGCGCTTGTTCAGCCATTGTAAGTAAAGCTTGTCGATCCAATTGTTGGATCTGCTGAGTCAATGCCTCAACAGTTAAATCTGGTTGTTCTATCATTTTTGCAGCGCCGCAATCTACCAGATGGTCCGCATTCAAAGCTTGCTGACGGTCTTTATGCATAAATGGAACAAAGATGGCACCGACACCTGCCGCCGATACTTCAGAAACGGTTAGCGCTCCTGAGCGACAAACCAAAAGGTCAGCCCATGCATACGCTTGTGCTACGTCATCAATGAACTCTGTTACTTCTGCATTAGCCACACCATTGGCTTGGTATGCCGCGTTCACTTCTTCAGCAGAACCTTTACCTGCTTGATGACGAATACAGTAATCTTCGCCTAATTTCGCCATTACTTCTGGCAGAGTTTGGTTAAGAATGCGTGCGCCTTGGCTGCCCCCCATCACCAAAATACGAATTGGACCTTGTCGCTCTTGCATGCGTGTAACAGGAACATCGAGCTGGGTCACATCTTCACGAACGGGGTTACCGACTACTTCCGCATTTGGGAAAGCACCGGGGAAAGCTTGGAATACCTTCTTCGCTATTTTTGACAACCATTGGTTAGTGAGGCCTGCCACGGCATTTTGCTCATGCAAAACCACTGGGATACCACTCATCCAAGCAGCAATACCACCAGGACCACTAACGTAACCGCCCATACCAAGCACTGCATCTGGCTGCCAGCGCTTCATATGAGCACGAGCCTGCATGACGGCATTGATGATCTGAAATGGTGCCGCAAGAAGACGCTTAACACCTTGACCTCGTAGACCTTTTACTTTGATAAAGTCAATTTCAATACCATGTTTCGGCACTAAATCGGCTTCCATTCTATCCGCGGTACCCAACCAGCGAATTTCCCAGCCTTGCTCTTGTAGCTGCTTCGCTACTGCAAGACCTGGGAAGACGTGACCGCCAGTACCACCGGCCATCACCATCAAACGTTTATTTTTCTTCATCGACTTGTTGTTCTGATTCTTTCTGGCCGCGCTTCAAGCGGCATTCGTGATCGATTCGCAGCAAGATTGATACTGCTACGGACATGATAATAAGACTCGAGCCACCATAACTTATCAGCGGCAGAGTAAGACCTTTGGTTGGAACAATGCCGGCAGCGGCGCCAACGTTAACCAAAGTCTGAAAAGCAAACCAAATACCGATACCAAACGCGAGGTAACCACCAAACATTTCACCTTCTTCGAAAGCACGTTTGCCAATGTAAACTGCTTTAAGTACCAAGCTAAAAATCAGCATAAGGACCAAGACAACACCAACAAAGCCTAGCTCTTCCGCCAATACTGCAAATACGAAGTCGGTATGCGCTTCAGGTAGGTATTCGAGTTTTTGAATTGAGTTCCCCAGACCTTGACCAAACCACTCGCCGCGGCCAAACGCCATCAGCGACTGAGTGAGCTGGTAGCCACTACCAAATGGATCTTCCCAGGGGTCTAAGAAAGAGGTTACACGTCTCATCCGGTAAGGTTCTATAAGAATCAACCCGACAACCGCCCCAATACCAGCAATCATCAATGCTAAGAATTGAGTCAGTTTAGCCCCTGCGATAAATAGCATGCCAAAGAGGGTCACCAACATTACGACGACTGTGCCTAAGTCTGGCTGGCCGAGCAGTAATACCGCTAAGAATGCAAACACCATAATTGGCTTCATAAAGCCACCAAAGAAAGTTTGCCTTACTTCTTCTTGCTTACGTACTAAATAGCCAGACATAAAAATAAACAGCGATAACTTAGCGACTTCCGCTGGCTGTAAGTTAAATAGCCCTAAAGGAATCCATCGCGATGCGCCATTGACCGATTTACCCGCCAGTAACACAATGATGAGTAACGCAAATGAAATGCCTAGTAAGTAGTGACTGCGCTTAAACCATTGTTCTAACGGTATCTGAAGGATCACACATGATGCACCCAACGCAAGCACCAAGAACGTGGCATGTCTAAACATGAAATGGAAAGGCTGATCAGTCAGGCGCGAGCTGATTGGAAATGATGCCGAAGTCACCATCACCAAACCCGTTAACATCAAACCCAGCGCAATCCAAACAAGCTGGCGATCAAAGAGCGCCTCTGGAGCAGGATGCTTAAGCCAAGTGCCAATGCTGCGTTTAACGTTACCTAAACCCACGAAGTGTGTAACCTTTAATTATGCGTATTTATTAGCAAGAGCTGCAAATGCATCACCTCTTGCCATAAAGTTATCGAATTGATCAAAGCTAGCACAGGCCGGAGACAGCATCACCATATCACCCGTTTTTAACTGCGAAGATATTTGCTGAATCACATCTTCCATAGTATCAAAGCGAGTTGCTGATTCATGCAATGGCATAAACTCATCACCATCTGCGCCAAAACAACACAGTTGCAAGTTAAGTGTTGCGAAGATCGGTTTTAGTGGAGTGAAATCCGCACCTTTACCAACACCGCCAACAAGCAAATACAGTTTACCTGTCGACTCTAGGCCAGAAAGTGCAGCCATAGTGCTCGCGATATTAGTTGCTTTAGAGTCATTCACCCATTTTACGCCCCGATTATCCGCAACCACTTGGCATCTATGTGTCAAACCAGTGTAAGTTTTCAGTGCATTCAAAGCGTTATAATAATCAACGCCTGCAGCTTTTAGCAGCGCAAGTACAACCAATGCGTTAGCAAGGTTATGCTTTCCGACAAGCATCAACTCATCGCTGGCGATAACACGCTGACCATGATCAAGCAGCCAAGTTCGTTGACCGTCAGACTCAAGGCCGTAGGCTTGATCATCGCAGCCAAACGTGACAATTGGCATATCAACATCAGGGAAAGTTTCTTGATCATCACGGTTCACGATGGCCAGTTCAGCGTTGTCAAAAATGCGCAGCTTAGCTTGTCGGTAGTCCGCCATGCCGTCATACCGATCCATGTGGTCTTCCGAAAGGTTTAGAAACGCCGCCGCTTTAAGCTTCAAACTTGATGTGGTTTCTAGTTGGAAGCTCGACAGCTCAAGCACATACAAGTCTGCGTCTTGTTCTAGCAAATCGAGAGCAGGAACACCGATATTACCACCGACACCGACCGTTAAACCTGCAGCTTTCGCCATTACACCAGTGAGGTCGGTAACTGTGCTTTTACCGTTCGAACCAGTAATCGCAATGACAGGCTTATCGACTGTCCAAGCGAAGAGTTCGATATCACCAACAACCTGCGTGCCTTTGGCAAGAACCGCTTGGATTTCTGGTCTTGCTAAGGCGATCCCTGGGTTGGTCACAACTAAGTCGGCTTCTGCAAGCCACTCGGTATTCCAACCACCACTGTGCAGCTCAACTTGCTCAGGTAAACGCTCTGCACCTGGAGGCGTAGCACGCGTATCGATGACTTTAACTGTCAGTTGCGGCTGTGTTTTTGTTAGGTGTTTAACGACAGAGAGCCCGGTAATACCGAGCCCTACAACAACGACCTTATGTATGTTTTGCCAACGTTCCATATTCGATCACAAAATTATAGTCTTTCCA
>Ga0209379_10001671_pt1 | contig 14203 bp, 9 predicted proteins | sample tdDd001_FD_187124 | JGI IMG/M metagenome (GOLD analysis project Ga0209379, IMG submission 187124) | Marine sediment microbial communities from the Atlantic coast under amendment with organic carbon and nitrate - tdDd00.1 (SPAdes)... | ecosystem: Environmental > Aquatic > Marine > Coastal >...
CTATCTTTTATGGCCTGCGCTGCATTTATCATGACGTTCATTAGCGCCTGTTTCAGCGGCCCAGGGTTTCCCATTACCTCCACTTTCTCATGCTCACATTCAAATTTATATTGGGGCGTGCTGTACTGAGCAGAAATAAGAGTAATTAACTGGTGACACACTGCGCAAACATCTACTATCTGCACGCCTTCGGTAGTCTCCAGCGAAAAGTTCTTGAGGTTTTCGACGATGTCTTTTACGCGGGTAAGACCATCTGTCGATTCGGCAATTAGCTCAGTAATATCGTCCTTTAATAGGTCGTAGTGATTAGTCTCAAACAGCGCGTCGACCTGCTCTTTAAGTTCGTCGGTGAAGTGTTCTAGTTGCCCTTGGACGCCATCACAAATCGCAATAAGGTGAGCTGCGTATTGCTCAAGTGTATTGAGGTTGGCGTTCACAAAACCAATAGGGTTATTAATTTCGTGGGCGATCCCCGCCGCTAGCTGACCAGTAGAAGCCATTTTCTCTGCTTGAATAAGCTGGCTCTGTGCGGTATCGAGTTTTCGAATTAACTTTTTTTGCGCTTCGTGTTCTTTCTTCAATGCTTCAGAAAGCTTTTGCTGCGCTCTGAAGTAACTGGCTTGGGCGGTTACATCTTGCAGAAAAATACACGCCAATTTTTGCCCTGTGTTTTTGTCTTTAATGGGCAATATTTCCATATTTTGATACATCTGTGTTTCTTCACCCGTTATTGGGCGAGAACTCTTAAACGGAAATATGTGGGGGCGCTGCTCCCAATAGCTAAAGCTTGGGTGCTGCAACACGAATACAGACTTTAGCCTGCGTTTAAGAAACTTACCTTGCCCTTGAAATAACTCAACGACAGGTGTTTCTTTATAGCAGTCGCGCATATTATGAGGTAACCGGTCTAAAAAGAAGTCGTTCAGATAAACGACCTTAAAGCTCTCATCGACTATACCAATTCCGACAGGTAATTTACCTACCAGTTGTTCAAACATTATGCGAGCAACTCATCCAATGTATCTTTCATGCGTGCAAGAGATTCATCGTCTAGGCAAAAAACAACGCGCATGCTAAACGAAGAGATAGCGATAACAAACTGCACTTCCATTACCAAGCTGTGCTGCCATTGCAACTCATCGAAGTTCGCTTTATCGGGTAAGAATAACGTTGGCATATTCAGGTTGGTGGTAAGTTCCAACTGGTCGGAAAGGCCAGCTAAACACGCACCTGCCAAAATGTTACAAAGCTCCAAGATAATCTCTTGAATGTCTTCTTTACTTAACGGTTCGTCGTAATCCATCAAAGTGGCGACTTCACTCAATCCAGCTTGGGATAGCACAGACATGACTTCACCGTGAACGTCACCTAAAAATGACTGACGGGTATAAAAGGCATCTTCGGTTTCAAATAAGAGGCTATAGAGCTGGGTGGGAGTGACCGCTGAAATTTTTGGAATAGAAATATCGATTTTGGTTTCGATCAATTGGGCAAGAGAATTGGCCGCTTGTCCCATGGAAATATTCAAGAGTTCTTGAAGGGCGTCTCTTTGCTCTTCGTCTAGTGGTAGGACAATGCTCATAGATACCCCAACTCAAACAACGTCATTGCTAATTCTTCTTTATCTAGCGGTTTGCGCAGAAAGCGTTTTGCACCGAGAGACATAACAATTTTTTGTTTTTCTGGCTGAAAGTCAGCGCTGATCACAATAACATTCGGGGCGTCGGGCCTCTCGTGCAGGAATTCCAACACACCAACGCCGTCAACTTCTGGCATAGTAAGGTCTAAGAGAACCAATGCAAATTCGTTTTCTGACAGCGCATTTATGGCTTCTTGCCCGTTTATCGCTTCGGTGATGTCATACTCTAAGTCTTGGGGAAGTGAGCGAATCACGCTGCGCCTCGACAACTTAGAATCATCAGCTACTAATACAGAAATTGACATTTACAGCCTCCTAGAACGGCATTTAATGCGATGCCTTTTTAGTAAAGTATGTGCAACTTTAGCGTTACTGCAACAATACCGTAAAAATTTTCCAATTAGCGTATTCTTTGAGCAGTGGCGCTTTAATTTGAGTATATGACAGAAGTGACTTTTATGCGTATTAGACTTTTAGTTGAAAATGCGGAGAAGAGTGGAAAACAGTAAGAAGTAAAATATATAGGGTTTAAGTAGAGAGGTGTGCACTGGTAGACAATACACACCTTTAACGTTAAGTATTCTGCAAAGCGTACATTTTATCAAGTGCTCTGGGCATGGCATCAATATAGCGTTTTACATCGGCTATTTTGCCCATACTCACCCGAGACCAGTTATCGTATGTACGGTAAATACCTCTGATTAGCACGTCCTGTTCTGCCATGGCTTGACGAAAGAACTCAGCATTGCCGTCCCCTAAATTAACAAAGATAAAGTTAGTACTAGAGGGGAGCGCTGTCAAACCATTTGCCTTTAGTGCATCCATAACCATGGATTTACCCTCATAAATTTTATCTTTAGAAAATGTTAAAAAGGCATCATCGTTATAACTGGCGATAGCAGCAGCAAGGCCTGCTTGATTCAACGTATAGCCGCCCATGCCGTAGCGATTAATCCACTCAGTGTTTTCCTCTGATGCGATTAAATAGCCCACGCGCATACCCGCGAGGCCGTAAATCTTTGAGAAGGTTCTGGCTACAATGATATTATGGCCAGCTTTAACGAGCGGAATCATGGAATGCTTAGGTGGCTCATCGATAAGCTCGTTATATGCCTCATCAACTAAGACCAGCGTCTTTTTAGATGCTTTTATACAGAATTCGCGAAGCTTATTCGGCTCGAGCACTTTTCCCGTTGGATTGTTCGGGTTACAAATGTGCACCATACCAATCGAGTCGTCTATTGCGGCGTACATGGCATCAAGATCAATATCAAGCGCTGCCGTATTAGCAACTCTCACTATTTCTGGCGCTCCTTGTTTTTCAGGTGCTTTAGACGTGGTGTCCCAAAATAGGTCTGGGCCCAGAATCTTCCCTTTTTTACTGGCCGCAAGGGCTGCATAGGAAAGAATAGGGCTTGAACCGGCACTCAACGAAATGTGCTTTCGGGTAATGCCATGGCGCTCGGCAATCATATCCAATAGTGTCATAGCGGCAGGATAAGCATAGTAGGCTCCACCTTCCGCTGATGCTTGTGCGATAGCGTCTAGCGCTTTCGCGCTCGGCCCAAATGGATTTTCATTGGCGTTGAGCTTTGCAACCCCAGGCGTTGGCCCATACATAACAGACGATGGGGAAGCGCTTGCGCTGACAGATTGGGCGCTCACAAGGTGACTTATGCCACTCGCGCCTATTGCTGACGCTGCAACTGTGCCACCAATAAATAAGCGTCTTGAACGGTTATAACTCACGGGTTGTCTCCTTCTTCTTTTAAATGGCTTTGTAGAACATTGCGCTAGAAACAATGACGAGATAGATGCCAAATAAGCGCTTTAACTTCTTTTCGCTGAAGTTGTGCGCCATTTTTGCTCCGATGGGAGCGGTAAAAATTGCGCCAATACTGATAGCGATAAGCGCAGGAATATTGATGTAGCCAATAGTGCCTACCGGTAACGAGGCGGTTTCAGGATGCTTCATAAACAAAAAGCCAATCGCACCCGGAAGCCCAATCAGAAAGCCGACGCCTGCTGCGGTTGCGACCGCCTGTTGAATAGTGCGCTGGCACATCACCATGGTGATTACGGTTGGCGTGCCACCACCTATGCCAAGCAGAGCAGAGAAGCCGCCAAGAACAAACGCTAAAACTGCTTTGCCAATCCCTTTAGGCATATCGAAAACAAGCCCGGGTCTTACAACAAACTCAGGAAAGAGGAAATACACGGAGTAAAGTAGAACACCTGCAGCAAACACCACCGTTAATCCGTTTGCGCTGGAGTTGTTTGCGATGAGTAGCCCGCCGCCAACGCCGAGGACAAGCCAAATACTCCACGAGCGGAGGATGTCAAAATCCACCGCACCTTTAGCGCGATGCGCCATCACTGACCGAGCGCTTGATACCACAATTGATGCCAAAGACGTTCCGATGGCAACCTTAACAAGGGCTTCTGAAGGTGGAGTAAAAAAGGGAAAAACAGCAAGAAGAGCAGGTACCACTACAAACCCCCCGCCATTGCCAAATAGACCTGCCGTGATACCTGCGATGGCACCCGTTATACATAAAGTAACTACAAACCACAGTAGCTCTATTTCCATTTGCATTTTACTCCGCATGAAACAGCTTTAATCATGAATGACCTTTTAAGTTTTTCTTATATACAGTTATGTAAATACACAAACACCGACATAAGTCGGTGTTTGCAAAGCGCTGATTAAAAACGGGCTGCCAGTCGGGTGTAGTAATAGCCCCCCTGCCAATCCACTACCGAAGCAGAGTCATAAACTTCGCCACAACAGGCGTCTCCGTTGGTACTAACATCGGGATAGTTGTCGAAGAGATTTCTCACACCCACTGAAAGCGTGAGGTTTTCGTTAATTAGGTAAGAGCCCTCTATATCGAACATGTATTCGTCACCGAAGGTTTGAATGCTTGTTGCATTCACGCCGTCATCGCTCCCTGCATTTTCATACTCGCCGAAATAGCTAAGTCGGGCGATGGCAGACCACACGTCGTAGCTGTGAGTGACCGAGAACACGCCACGCATTTCTGGCCGGCTATTTTCGAAGTCAAATTGGTCTTCGGGATCAAGATACTCGCTAGGGTCAGAATCAAATTCTGTCTTGTTGTAATTCACAGAGCCGGTCAGTATGGTTGCGCCGTACTTTGATTCCATTTTGTAAGTAGCGACAACATCCACACCTTCGGTTACGGTATCGAAAGCATTCTGGAAGAAGAACACACCACCAATGGACTCGGCGCCAGACACATTGGCACCTGCGAGGGCTAAGTAGTTTTGGTATGCGTCATAACCGTTTGCCTGCGGGTCGGTAACGACAGTGGTGGACACATCTCGGGTAGACACAGAGTAAAGACGGTCTTCAAGCTTGATGTTGTAGTAATCAACAGTGAGCGTTAAATCACCATAGTTCGCAGTCATACCCAGCGTAAAGTTAGTCGACTTTTCAGGTGAAAGCTCGTTGGCACCAAGCGCTTGTGCTACCTCGCCGCCAGCAGGGAATAATCCCGTAGCTACTGGGAAACCATCGGGCAGACGTGTAGATACGTTGGTGGTGCCTTGCTGACCTGGGGTAGGGGCTCTAAAGCCAGTGCCGAATGACGACCTAAATCCCACCTCATCACTAAACTGATAGAATCCTGCAACTTTGTACACAACCTCTGAGCCAAAGTCCGAATAGTCTTCGTAACGCAGTGCAGCCTGAGCAAACAACTCATCAGTAATGTCACCAGAAATATCCGTGTACACTGCATATGAGTCTCTATCGTATGAACCTGAATAGTCTGGTGAATAGCCAGGGAAGCCGTTAGAACCAACGCCTACAACGGTATAAACGGCGTCTACTCCCGCAAAACCATCATCTTCAACACCATCTTCATTGCTGTCAGCACTGGTGTAGTTGGCACAGTTCAGAGTAGAACCGTTGGCGATGACCGCCGCACCCAGTGCCGTTGTAGTGTAATCATCGTTACAAAACTCCCATGGATCAGATGTGGCGTAAGAGCCGGCGATATAGGAACTTAGCTCGCCCTCTGAAATTTCGTATGACTCATCTAGGTAGCTAGCACCAAAAGCAAGTACATACTTATTTAAGTCATAGGTGAAGTCAGCTTGAATTTGCGTTTCTTCGTTAGTTAGATCCCCAGGTTTAAACGAGGTAGGTGATTCGTTGCCAAGCGAAGGGTTAATCGTATTGGCTAGCGTGTATGAGATTTCATTATTGCCGTAACGACCGCTAATATCATAAGTCAGGTCGCCCGACATACCCTTAACTCCGCCTACAAAAGAGTAGTCAGTGACGTCACCGAAGAAACGAGGCGTGAAACCACCGGGGAAGAACGCTAGAGGGTTCCAGATTGAACCATCTTCAAGTCGAATATCTTCAATGGTGCCATTGCCTGGGTAACGATAATAGAATGAACCGTCGCCTTCACTTTCTGAATAGTTACCAAATGCATAGAGTTCAAGTTCACTGGATAGTGCGTAACCTGCGTTAAAGAAAACACGCGTCCCGCTTGTATTTGGCTGCCCCCATGGTTGGACTACGTCTGAACCATGAACGCTGTTGGCCATGGCCGTAGCATCAGCGATGTATTGCTCTGACTGGTCATCTACACAAAACCATGGCTCACAATATTGTTCACCACGGAAAGTGGCTTCGCTGTCAGAATATTCGGCTGAAATACTGAAAAAGCCGTCGTCACCTAACGCGAAACCTTTATTTCCCGTAACGGTAATCTGGTCGCCATCACCTTCGTAATAGCTGCCGTAGTCGGCAGTAAACGAGCCTCCTTCGGTGTTATTTTTTAATTGAAAGTTGATCACACCTGCAATGGCATCTGAGCCGTATTGCGCAGCTGCACCGTCGCGCAATACTTCAACACTTTGAATTGCTGCGGTTGGAATAGTTGCTATGTCTGGCCCCTGTGTGCCAGAACCGCCAATTGAAACAAGTGCGGCTCTGTGACGACGTTTAGAGTTAACCAATACAAGCGTTTTATCGGTGGGCATACCTCGAAGCGTTGCGGGTCGAATAAAGGTTCCGCCATCGGAAATCGGCTGACGGCCGACAGAGTAAGAGGGAACCAGTGTCATAAGGACATTATTCATATCGGTAAAAGCGACAGCTTCTACATCTTCGGCGGTGAGTACATCCACCGGTACGGGCGAACTAGTCACCGAGCGCGGTGCACCGCGGGCACCAACAACGGCAATGCGTTCTAGGTCTTTGGCTTCTGTGGTTTCTTCAGTCACTTCTTGCGCCTGTACAAGCAATGAAGTAGTGAAAAGCGTTAATCCGGTAAGTGCGTAACGTACTGCAGTGTGGAGCTTTTTCTGTTTCATTTGTGTTCCCAATCGTGCTTATTGCTGCTTAGTTTTGTGGGTGTGGATTATTGAAATCTGCACTCTTTTTAGGCACGCACGAGCACTACTATGATGCGAGGAGCATCTTGTTATTGTTATCTAGCTGCTCGTGTACAAGAACAAGGCTAAAAACTCTTTGGCTCTGCAGGAAGAAAGAAGATTATTCAGGGATATAAGAAAAATATTGAGCTGTCTTACAGGGCGCTAGTTTCATGCTATTAGACTTAAGCGGAAGGAAAAATGAGATTTTTTACCTTCTGTGATATTGCCGTATTTTTACAATTCTGCTTCATATAGTGTATTGGAATGGCATATTCGTTGCTGCCGTCTACCTAAAGCATCTAGGGTTCACGTTCTCGAACTCACCACTCTACTAAGGAGGGCAAGTGCATTCAAAGCAGCTTCATTATTTTGTTATGACGGTGCGCAAGGGCAGTATTGCGGCGGCAGCGAGAGCCTTGGATATCGCCCAGCCAGCCATTAGTCAGCAGTTAGCGAGCCTAGAGCGAGAAATGAGAGCTACGCTGCTCGAACGAAGCTTTTCTGGCGTGAATTTAACGCCAGCGGGCGAAATTTTTTATAAACACGCAGTAAAACTATTAACCGAAATAGATAGCGCAAAAGTTGCGTTGGAAGCCTTTCAAGCTGGTCAAAAGAGAGTAGTGAAAATAGGTATGTTACCGTCAATTGGAAATGTACTTTCTTTGCCGCTACTCACAGAAATTACAACGAACCACAAAGGGCTTAAAGTCGAAATCAGTACAGGTCCGTCTTACACTATAAATGATTGGCTCGAGTCAAAGCAGGTGGATATTGCGCTCACTTATCAGCAGGCTGTTGACACTAAATTCATGCGAGTGACGCCGCTAATCCAAGAGGATCTTCACTTGGTTTTTACTGCTTCCTCATCATGTAAACAATATACAAAGCTTCGAAACAGAACTAGCATTCGGTTTTGGGAAATCAGTGAATTACCTTTGCTTTCACCAGGTAACAAAGACGCGCTGGGTCAGTTAATTGCTGATTACGAAAAAGCTACAGGTGTTAGCTTACAACACGATTTAGCTTACTCAGGCCAGCTTATGACAGGTCTTAGACAAGTTATGCAGGGAGAGGGCGTAATGATTCTACCCACATCAGCCATTTTTCATTTGAAAGAGTCCGGCTTAGTTTCCTCACTGAAAATTACGCAACCAGAAATGCAGCGTACGGTGCTGGCCGCGACAAATAAAAGTGCCAAGGCACTACAATATAACCAACAGATCATCGATATTGTCAGGAAAGTGGTGGCACAGGAAAACGCGCTGAAACATTGGTGTGGCACATTAGAGTTTGCCGCTTCATCATTTGTGGCGCAAACCGCCTAGAATGTGCCGCTTAGTATATAATATTTTAAGGGGTGTATTAAACCAATCGCTAAATAGCCCTATTTTCTTAATCGTCATATTCAGGTAACGCTATATCAATAAGAACGGGTAAGTGGTCTGAATATATTCTGGTTTTCGCGTTTTTAAGCTTTCTGCACGATTTTACTTTGATATCGTCTGATACCCATACCCTATCAAGGGCAAATACCGGGAAGTGACTGGGAAACGTCGCTCCCACTTTTTGTTGCGAGAGGAGTTCGTTTAGCCCTTTAAATGCTTTTGAAAAAAACTGCCACTCATTGAAGTCACCAGCTAACACAAGAGGCGTTTGTCTTTCCTTTAATCGATGGGAAAGGTGCTCGTGAAGTAACGAAAACTGTGAGCGACGTTCAAGCTTCTTAAGGCCTTTGTGGGTATTAACGACCGTTAACGGGGTCTTTTCAGTTTTGAGTTCAACAACCTGAACATTTCTTGGCTGTCGACCACGTTGACTAACATCCACTGTGTCATGATTTAACACGTCAAACCGGGTAAGAATTGCATTGCCGTACCAGCCCTCAGGCTCTCTGATGGCTGGTGAGGGAATAAGATCAAACGTATTGTCAGCACATATATCCTTTATGTCCTGCGCAGTATTCCTCTCAGAAGGACGGGTATCCATCTCCTGAAGTAGTACAACGTCTGCGCCGCTGTTTGCCAAAAACTGACCTATGCGTTTGTAGTCGTGTTTTTTGTCTCTGCCTATTCCGCTGTGAATGTTATAAGTCACTATGCGGCACATTTCTCCACCTCATCTTTACTACTGGTTTCACTCTCAGCATCCTGATCGCTGGACTCTTTTCGAGCTTGGTAATAGCGAGCAAACTTCTGTGAACCCCAAATCATGAGACCCCACAGAATGATGCCGCCAACCAAATAGCTGATGGTTTCCACAGAAGGGTTCTGCCAAATTTGCGCAATTGAGTCACCTACAAGTCCTTTTGCGATCATAGGTGGAAACATGCCTAAAAACGTACCAATTAGGAATTGGAAGATACTTATTGATGAAATGCCCGCAACTAAATTCACCAAACTAAATGGTGCGATAGGTAACATTCGGATAGCCGCTACGCCAACAATACCGCTGCGCTTTAGCTTTTCGTCGACCGCTGCCACTTTTGGACCACCAATTTTTCTTAGACCTGCATTGCCCGATAGTTTGCCTATACCAAACATAATTGCAGAGCTCATCAATGCTCCCATAATGCCGTAAATAGGCCCCCAAAAAGGGCCGAAGATAGCGGCCACCGCTAGGGAAAGTACGGTGACAGGGAAAAATAAAATACCGCCAACCACATATACCAGCAAAACAGTGGGAAGAGCAAAGTACGTACCACGGCTCTTCTCTAGAAACGCGTTTATGCTGTCAGAGCTTAACCACGGAATAGACTGACTTGCCCAATACATAAGGCCGCCAAGAACCGCAATTATGACTAACCCAATTAAAATCATGATACTGCGGCGTCTGGGATTGCGCGCAGGTAACGCCGCGCCATCCAGGGTTGGCACCGAAATAAGCGGTTCTTCGGGGTCAGATAACGCACGGAACACATTTTTGACCGAATGTTCAGTAAACACTTCGTCGCGTACTTCTGTAAGCACGTAACCATGTGCAATCTGATCTTGCATCAATGCTTCTACAGGGTATTCACTGTCAAATATTGGTGGCATCGCATCGATGTCACGGCCAGTATGTTCAGCCAATAAGTCGTTTCTTACTTGCTCAATACACGCCTGATTATCTTTAGTGTTACCAAACAACACCGTATCAATTTCAGTGTCTAGGGTCATTGAACGGTTACTTAAATTCGATGATCCGATAACTAAATATTTGTTATCTATCGTCATCACTTTAGAGTGGATGCGTTTGTAGGCTTTACGCCCCTGCATATCTTCAATTGAAGAGTAAGTGAGTTTTACCCGCTTAGGGTCGATTCCCTTTTCTAAAATAGCTTTAAATTCGATGCGGCTAGCCCAAAACGCTTCGCACTCAAACTTGCCTTTCGGCTCGTAAGAACTAACGATAATAACCGAGAGATTCGGCTTGAGTTTTAGCTGCTTATTAAGCGCCTCAGCTATTTCTTGACGAGTTGTAAATTGATTTTCGATATAGATAACGGACTCTGCTTCACCAATAAGGTCAAGCAACATGTGACGCACCTCTTGAGCAGGCTCCACCTCGTCCATAAAGGGAATAGTTCTGGCAAGCGCACACTCTACATCTTCAAAAAGTGGTGGGTAGTCATCAGGCCATGCTTCAGGTAGCGGTGCATTTTCATCAATGCGTGCATCTTCACGAATATCGATGGGAGATTTCTCTGCAACTCGCTGCCATCTCCATCTTACCAGTTTCGAGAAGTCGGCAACCACAGGTCCGCTTGAAACCATTTGTACGTCGTGAAGAGGACCATACTCTCCATCGGGGCCATCGCGCTCTTCTGACACAACAGGGTGGTCTCGAGTGTCCCAACGATTTGTGGATACGTCCATTCCACCTGAGAACACTACTTCGTCGTCAATAACTACAATTTTTTGGTGCTGGCTTCCGCCCATCGGAATGGTATCGTCGAGCTCGGTCTGAACATTATCTGGAGTCTTTTCTTCCCACACCTCTTTCGCCCACATTTCACGCTGCGCAAAAAAGGCGAGAGACGAATCCCAACGAAGCAGGTAAATTTTGATATCAGGGTTTTGCTCAGCTTTCCATTTTAATAGGTCGCTGATAACGCTGGGTGCTTCGCTGTTAGCCTCATCATCGCCTCGTAATAAGCGGATTCGGCTATCTATATCCCACCCGACGATGAATATGCTGTGCTTCGCTTTAACAATAGAGCTATGTAAGGCTTTGTAGTAGTTTCCGCAATCTATTAAAGGTGTAGAAAAGCGAGCCTTACTCTCTACCCAACAGTTTTGACCGGGCTGAAATATATTGTTGTTCGAATCCATGACAAAGTACCTACATTCTCAATATTGTCTTACTTTAATTCAAAGACTATTGCAGAAAGCGTTCCTATCTTTTATGTCAGAATTGGTTTTGTAACCTACTGTTTGTAATAGAATAATTTTTGATTCTGGATTTTGATGAGTGTTGAGGCGGGGCGAACTTGTAAGATTTTCACAGGCTAAAGTGTGTTATCTACACGAGTGAACGCAAAAGGTTAATGGCGTATTCTGAGTTTACAGACCTGCGGTATGGGGCTTCATACTGAATTATATGAGGCGTTGTGTTGAATAAAATAAATCTATAACGAGCGCTAAAGCTTAAAAGAAAGGGGCATTGCCACCGCAAGCCCCCATCTTAGGTCAAAATAACTCACTGATTAGAAACGGTACTCTACACCTTAAAAGCGATACTCTACACCGATACTCGCTTGTTTCAGATCGGTTTCAAAATCAGTATCGTCGATATCATCAAACGCTTCGTCAGCGTCTAGTTCAGTGTCGTAAACAGTGTATTCAGCGTTTACTAGGAAGTTACTAGTGATCGCGTAGCTAAGACCCGCGCCCACAAAAAGGCTTTCGTCGTCGTTATCGCGCGAAATACCTGCGAAGTTGTATTCGGTTTCAGACCATAGCTGACCGGCTTTAGCATAAAGAGAAAAGCGCTCGGTTAGTGGAAGAATACCTTTGATTGCTGCTGTGTAACCATCTGTTTCCGCACCAGCAATGTCGTTACCGTAGTCACCGAAATCAATGTAACCACCTTCAATGGCGATCCACTCGTTGAATTTATAACCGACGAGGCCCTGCCAAACGTCTTTATCATCGTCAAAGTCGTCTTCACCTTCAACGCGTAGGTAACCGTAATTACCACCTACATAAAAACCACTGTCTTTCGCTTCAATTTGGCTTGATTGAGCGTGCGCACCGAACGAGGCCATAGCGCTAATAGAGGCAACAGCTGCTAATCCGGTAAGTGTCTTAAGTGTGTTTTTCATAAGTTCATCCTCATTACTTCTTTAACATTCCATCGACTTCTCATCTGAAGTTAATGCGTTTTCAATTGCATTACCTCTGTATCAATTGCTGTGCCATGGTAGAAATTGCAGATTCCATTTCAATTAGGGGAAAACTTTACATACAACGGTGGTTTTTAGGTGGTTATTTATTCACTTGATTGTGAGGTTCACGATTGTCACTTGCGCTGCAACGAAAAAATTTCCCATTCCCTGAAAGAGATTCACAGATCTTGCTCATTTATTACCGATACAAGTCCGGCTAAAACACCACGATTATATTTTTCTCACTGAACCTTTCTGCTAACCAATTGAAATAAAGTGTTTTTTTATTGATTGGAATTTCTAATCAGTTGAATTCATTTTATCAACTGTAATTATTGAGCAAGCCTGTCTATCTTTTAAATGCTTATGAGGTAAACAAAATGTTAACAAGTGAGTGATGCAATGTGCATTCACTGCTTGATAGCTAAAACAAACTCAGACGGGAAAAGACCATGACTATAAATAGGTTTAAGAAAACCACATTATCAGTATTTGTTGCCCTATCGCTAGGTGCTACAGGTGCTATTGCCAATGATCAAATTAGTAAGCCTGCTGGTGCTAAAGGCACGGGCTCGGCTAAAGCGTTTCAAGCCAAGAACAATCAGTTTTGGTGGCCTGATCAGCTAGACCTTTCTCCACTGAGAGACCATGACAATCGCTCAAACCCACTTGGTGAAAACTTCAATTACGCCAAAGCGTTCGCAAAACTCGACCTTGACCAAGTGAAAAAAGATGTCAACGAATTACTAACCACGTCACAAGATTGGTGGCCTGCAGACTTCGGTAATTACGGTCCTTTCTTTATTCGTCTTTCATGGCACAGTGCTGGTACTTACCGTACGCTAGATGGCCGCGGCGGCGGTGATGGTGGTCAAATGCGTTTTGACCCGCTAAACAGCTGGCCAGACAATGGAAACCTTGATAAAGCGCGTCGTTTGCTTTGGCCAATTAAGCAAAAGTACGGAGAGAGCTTATCGTGGGGCGACCTAATGATCCTAGCCGGTACCGTAGGTATGGAAAACATGGGCTTTGACACCTATGGATTTGCGGGCGGTCGTACTGACGACTGGGAGCCTGACATGGTGTACTGGGGGCCGGAAGTAGAAATGCTTGCTAGTGACCGTGAAGAGCGTGATGGCAAACTTCAGCGTCCGTTAGGTGCAACGCATATGGGCTTAATTTATGTTAACCCTGAAGGTCCTAAAGGTGTACCAGATCCAATGGGATCGGCGAAAAACATTCGTACCGCGTTTGGCCGTATGGCTATGAACGACGAAGAAACTGTTGCGCTAATTGCCGGTGGTCACACCTTCGGTAAGATGCACGGTGCTCACAAACCAGCTGATTGTTTAGAAGCTGAGCCAGGTGGTGCAGGCTTGGAAGAGCAGGGACTTGGTTGGAAAAACAACTGCGGCAAAGGCAACGCAGAAGATACAGTGACCAGTGGTTTAGAAGGTGCGTGGACACAACTACCTACTAAATGGACGAGTTTATATCTTCAAAACTTATTAGGTTTTGAGTGGAAACAAACGCGTAGCCCTGCAGGTGCTATCCAGTGGATTCCAACAGATGAATCGCTTCACAACTCAGTACCAGATGCACACGTGGAAGGTAAGAAAAATCCACCTGTGATGACAACGGCTGACTTGGCACTGAAGTACGACCCAGAGTATCGTAAAATTGCTGAGCGCTTCTTAGCTGACCCTAAAGAGTACCAAACTGCATTTGCTAAAGCGTGGTTCAAGCTAACTCACCGTGATATGGGGCCGAAGGCGCGCTAT
>Ga0209379_10001672_pt1 | contig 14192 bp, 11 predicted proteins | sample tdDd001_FD_187124 | JGI IMG/M metagenome (GOLD analysis project Ga0209379, IMG submission 187124) | Marine sediment microbial communities from the Atlantic coast under amendment with organic carbon and nitrate - tdDd00.1 (SPAdes)... | ecosystem: Environmental > Aquatic > Marine > Coastal >...
CCACACCGCCGATCGAGCCGCCAGTGGTTGGCGAATACTATAAGTCAGCAGAAGGTAAATCTGGCTTCGTGCTGAAAACAGCCCTCTACAACATCATTACTAATCACAACAGCCAGGGATATAGCGCTATTTGGGATCTGGCAAAAGTTGCCGATCTGGACAGCTACTACGAGAAAGATGGTTCTATCTTGGATATGTATTCTGAAAAACCATCTTCTGGTGATAGCACCAGCTTTACCAAAGTAACCAACCAGTGTGGACAGTACCGTAAAGAAGGCGATTGCTATAACAGAGAGCACTCTTTTCCGAAAAGCTGGTTTGGCGGCAAAGTAGAGCCAATGAACTCAGACGGCCACCATATTTTTGCTACCGACGGCTACGTTAACTCCAAGCGTAGCAATTGGCCATTTGGTGAAGTTGGCACAACTTCGTATACCTCCAGCAACGGCTCCAAACTGGGTTCCGCCAAATCTGGGCTCGGTTACTCTGGCACGGTTTTCGAACCGTTGGATGAGTTCAAGGGTGATTTCGCCCGCGCTTACTTTTATATGGCTACACGATATGAAAATGCGATCGCAACTTGGGAGGGGAATTCAATCAACTCTAATGCGGTGCTTGATGGTACAAACACCTCTGTATTTGAACCATGGATGCTTAGCATGCTAAAGCGCTGGCACAAAAATGATCCGGTAAGCCAAAAAGAAATCGACCGTAATCAGGCTGTGTTCAATTTCCAGGGCAACAGAAACCCATTTATTGATCACCCTGAATTTGTTGACGCTATCTGGAGCAACTAGTTCTACTCTCCCCCGAGGTTTCGGCCTTGGGGGACTGGGCATCGTTTGTCTATACCCTCGCGGGACTTTGAGGAGCGACCGGAACAGCCATCGCTGATGGCGCAGAACATTGTAACCAAAGAACGCTGGGGCAAAATAATGAGGGCGGCAGGGTTTAATGAGGAGGAAATGCAAAACTGGCATAAGCAATTAGAATTGGGCTTTTAGGAAAAGCCCATAACCTTCACTCTTTCATTTCTTTGGCTCAATGAATTTGGCTGATGCACGTGCCAATACTTGTTGTTCTTGGGTAATTAACGCCTCCAGTTGATAAATACCTCTTCTATGCCCGACAAGGTGCGCAGTTAGCATGACTTGCTGTTCTGTACGGACAGGGGCAATAAACCGAACTGTCAGCTCTGCAGTCAAAGCCTGAATACCGTGAGTAAACAAGCAGTGGGTCATCGCCGCATCTAGAAGAGTGCTGGCCATCCCTCCGTGTAACAGCCCATCATACCCCTGATGGCGTGACGTCACCTGGAACGGAGCCGTTACATTCCCTTCGCTATCTTGGCTAAATGCCAATAGCAATGTATCAGGGTTATTTTCAACCGTCCCACAAACCATACAGCTGTTATGAGCTTGCTTAGTAAAATGATAAGAAGTCATCGGAATAACCACTGTCGTCAATTAATGGGAGCTTTTGTGGCAACAGCGTCGACCCTTCGATTCTCCGTGCCCACCACGTCCGTGGCCCTTGCCACAACCGTTGCCGTGTCCCTTGTCATTACCGTGACGATGGCCACATCCGTCGCCGTGCCCCTTGTCATGGCTATGGCATCGACGCTGACCATGACGACAACCGTCATGGTTGGGTGAAGGGCGCCCCTGTTCAGGATCAGTCAGAGAAACCAAGCCCACAGCCTCTGAATTAACAAGCTCAACCGCACTACGGCGACCGGAATCAGTTTGAACAACCGCTAACTGATGTGAAAGCAGCTTTCCTAACATCTGTTGGCCTATATTGCGCACAACAATGCGCTTAGCCTGTTGTTCGAGCAACAGCTTCAATAACTCTTTTTTACCGGCACAATGGGCACCTTGGACTGGATTAGGATACCGGCTAATTTCTACCCCTTGTTCGTTAATAAACAGAAAATGCTCTGCCTTAGAAAAATGATTGGCGATGTGATTTTCATTCATCGGAATTGCCGTGATCATAATGTATTACTCCTTTTTATTGTCACTTTGGATTGTAAGAGCCTTGTCATCAGGCTCTTTTAATTGGCATATGCCATTTATACGCCTAGTTTCTGGCATATGCCAGAAACTTTTATATGACAATTGAGGCAAATCAAAGATTGGGAGATCTTTCTCATACCTAAGGTGGTTGTTAAGAAGGAGTACCAGGACATCACCGCCTGACAACAGGCTTATATCTCCGTGATCAACCTACTGATACTGAGCCGCCGTAATAAACTGGCCAAACGTCTCGCACCAAATAATCACGGTCGTATATTGGGCGGGATCAATAGCAGAATCCAAGGGCACCATGAACCTCGAGAAAGTTTTAATTTCACCCACTTTGATCATGCTGGATTTCAATCGATTAAAATCGGCTTCTGTTTCGACAAACTGCGGCGACAAATACAGTTTGTAGTCAGGCCCAGGTGCCAGCTCACCCTGAAATGAAACCACATCAGAGCTAATAGAAACTTGCCCCTCGCCCCAGTGAAGAAAATCACTATCGGCAAGATCACGGCGGAACTCACCGCTAAACCGGGCATTTTGTACAACCTGCTGAACCTCGCCCGAAGAAGGGTTATCAGGTGCAATTAAAATAGGTAATGCGTAAATCCCGGCGGCGAAGCCAAAGGCCAGCATCAATAAATGGCTTAGCAATAGTCCAATTGCTTTAATCATAACGGTTGCATCCCTGCATGGTAAGTTTCACATTAATATAGCAAATCATAAGTATAACAATGAGACAACCAGTCTTTGGTTACCGCTTTTCTCTATGCCCGAATACCATCCTTAATACCTCGACAATGGCTTCTCTGACGGGACCACTTTGATGCCGGCGGGTCGTCACCAAGTCGATAGTATTCATCCAACCATTAGGCTCATACTCAATATTCAACGCCTGTAACGTACCGGTATCAAGAGACATAGCGGCCAACTGTTTAGGTACAATCGTCCAACCAACGCCTTGTTCGGCTAAAGCCAGCAAAATCTGATGGGAGCTGGCATACCATACTTGGGAGCTGATGGCATAACTGAACCATAACTCTTTACCACTCGAGGAACGCTGCACCAACTGCCGGTAATTGCGCAAATCAGTATCTTTGACACTCGGCAGATCCGCCAAGGGATGAGAGGGCGATGATACGGTGATAAAGTGGTTATAGCCGAGCGTTACAAAATCAATATCATCTTGCATGCTGCCGTCCGCATATACTACACCAATATGCGCCTTGCCCTGACTTACCATCTGCTTGATATCAAACGTCGAGGCCGCCGTGATATCGATATTGGTCATAGGGAAATGTTCCGCCAACTCACCCAGCTTTCCAAGCAAATCCGGACCAACCAAGCTTTCCTCTATAGCCAGAACCAGCTCATGTTCATACCTTGCCTCTAGGGCCGCGACCTTCTGATCAAAATGTAACTGCTGATGTAAAATCGACTTGGCGATAGGCAGTAACGCTTTTCCCTCGGAGGTCAAAACCGGTGTATTTCCGCTCCGGTCAAACAATGGCTGATTAAGAGTAATTTCCAAATTCGATACTGACTGGCTCACCCCTGACTGCGCGCGTTTCAGCTTACGTGCCGCCGCAGAAAAAGAACCGTATTCACAGACCGATACAAATATCTTTAGCTGCTCAAAGCTATACATCACGAACCCACTCGCTTTCATTATTTAGCTCAAGACTATCACAGTTTGTGATAGCTGCTAACTTTCACCTATTTTCATCGTCTTTAAGATGGGAATTAAAAATACGCTATTGATATTAGCCAATCAGCACAAGATTCACTCCAATAGCAACCAACCTTCTTGTCGAAAAGAAGGATAGCTATTTTGCAATCCATCGAGATACATATCAGGTAATACGATAGTAAAAATACCATCCCTGCAATATCAAGCGTCATACCATGCTAACTCACAGTAAGCTAAGCCACATAAGGAAAATTCATGCCTTCACTGCAACAAGTGCTCGAGATCGTAAAACGCGGCACCAATAGCATCATTCCCGAAGCAGAACTTGTCAGCAAACTCGCTCTAAATCGACCGCTACGGGTTAAATTGGGTGCCGATCCAACAGCTCCGGATATCCACCTTGGCCATACGGTGATCCTCACCAAGCTACGCCAGTTTCAGGATCTGGGACATCATATTACTTTTCTGATCGGCGACTTTACCGGCCGTATCGGTGATCCTTCAGGCAAGAATACCACCCGGCCACCACTGACTACCGAACAGGTTCTGTCCAATGCCGACACCTACCAACAACAGGTATTTAAGATCCTCGATCCTAAGAAAACGACCATTGAATTCAATTCACGCTGGCTGTCTCAGCTAGGTGCCGAAGGCATGTTGAAGTTAGCCGCCAGCCAAACCGTCGCCCGAATGCTGGAACGTGAAGACTTCAAGCTACGCTTTGCAGATCATCGAACCATAGGGATCCACGAATTTATCTACCCATTGCTACAAGCCCATGACTCTGTCGAGCTTGACGCCGATATCGAACTTGGCGGGACCGACCAGACTTTCAACCTGCTGATGGGACGCGAGCTGCAAAAGCACCACGGTATGCAACCTCAGGTAGTAATATTAATGCCGTTGTTGATTGGCCTTGACGGAGTAAAAAAGATGTCTAAATCGGCCAACAACTATATTGGTGTCACAGAGTCACCCGACAGCATGTACGGCAAACTGATGTCGATCTCCGACACGCTAATGTGGAACTACTTTGAGCTGTTATCTTTTAAATCAATGATAAAAATAGACCAGCTAAAAGCTGATATAGAAACAGGAAGGAACCCGAAAGAAGTTAAGGTTCTGCTGGCAAAAGAGATCGTTGCCCGTTTCCATACCGAACAAGACGCCAATCTTGCCGAACAAGCATTTGAGCAACAGTTTAAGCACAATGTCATTCCCGATGATCTGATAACCATCAAGCTCAATCATGGCCTGGCTATCGCCAATGTTCTCAAGGAGGCTGGGCTGGTGACTTCTACCTCCGAGGCAATGCGCTTGATTCGCCAAGGGGCCGCAAAAATCGATGGTCAGAAAATCACTGATACCCATATCGTACCGGCACAAGGAACTGCGGTTTATCAAGTAGGAAAACGCCGCTTTGCACGGATATACCTAGAGAGCAAATTAAAGTAATAAGCAACAATGGCCGCGGTGTAATCTGCGGCCATTGTGATTTCAATAAGTACCGTTACTTCTTACCTTCTATAGCACCTTGTATTGCGGGACCAATCTGGCGCTTACGGGATGTCACGCCGTCCAACACCAACCAGCCTTGCTTCGGTTGGCCTGTGAAGGCTTGCGCCGCTATAGCCGCGTCAATATCGTCAATCCATAATAGATTGGCGCGCTTGTTCTTGGTGTCTATCACCGCAAAGAACAAGTGATCCAGTTTCTGGCTTTCTTTATACGTTATCATCGCGGCAACAAACTCATTGCGACGATCAAGCAACTGCTGGGCTGTCAAAGTTTCAGCTACACCGATACCGACTTTCTTCCCCCCGTAAGAGAAGTTTTTATAATCCATGGTCAAGATCTCAGCAGCGCTGACGTGGCTAAGATCCGACTTAGCCTCCAGCATTTTCTGGCCAAAGGCTGTCAGATCCGCGATACCGGCTTCCTTCGCCAACTCTTTTGCATAGTAACGATCATACTCAGTGGTGGTCGAAGACTGGAATACCACCGTATCAGACAGGATCCCGGCCAGAGTAGTACAGGCTAAATGAGCCGGTAAATCTACATCCAAGCTCTCGGCACGATCGACCAGGATAGTAGCTGCTGATCCCCATGCACGGATATCAATCGGGACAACCTGAGACATATTGACAGGCGCCCCGCCAATCGCGTGGTGGTCAACTATCGCAACGATGCTGCTTTCATCAATCGTCGGATGTAACTGTGTTTTTTGGTTAAAATCAACCAGACCGACAGCCTTCTGGCTGAAGTCACTCAATTGGTTAGGTGCATTCACCTGGCAATAATCCAAAACAAATTGGCTTTCCGGGTTAATGCCTTCCGGAACAACAGCGGTACCACCGTATATATGGGCAGCAATTAATGCCGATGTAACGGAGTCGGTATCCGGACTAAGATGCCCGGTCCACACAAGGTTATCCGTGTTATTGTGTTTCGGTGCATTTAGCTCAAATGCAGCAGCGCTCGTACTCGCCAATGACAGCAGCAAAAGAAGGTGACTCGATTTCATGATTTTACCTATGATTATCAGATAATTAGACCGAGAAAGATATTCTACATTCATGACAGTACAGTGACAGCAGTTTGACTTTATCTTGCTGAATCTATTATGAAAATTTTAAAAGACTCGCAAAAAAGAATGTCAGATAACAGACGTTGCATCATCAACCGAAAAATGCCGCCCAAAGTATTGGTGGGATAACAAAACCCATTGCCTGTCATATTATTGATTTCGACTTGCAACCTTGTTTCTCCGTTTCATCGCCCGACTCACACTTTTCCCCACCTCAACAAGGTACATTCTTTTAAAAACAATGGAGTACCCTCATGAGCCGTCCAATAATTATTGACTGCGATCCTGGTCACGATGATGCTATCGCCCTTATCCTTGCCTGTGCCTCACCTTCCCTTGATATCAAGGCAGTCACAACCAGTGCCGGCAATCAGACCCCGGACAAAACCCTCAACAATGCCCTGCGCATCCTGACCTTGCTCGGTCGCAGCGATATACCGGTCGCAGGCGGCGCGTTAAAACCACTGGCCCGCGAGCTCATTATTGCAGACAACGTTCATGGGGAAACTGGGCTTGACGGCCCAGCTCTGCCCGATCCAGGCTTTAAGCCGCAAACAGAACATGCCGTTGAACTGATGGCGCGTGTCCTTGAAGAAAGCGACAAGCCAGTAACACTGGTACCGACAGGGCCGCTTACCAACATTGCCCTGCTGCTGGCCACCCACCGCGAGCTGACCGATAAAATAGAACGCATTGTATTGATGGGCGGTGGTGCAGAAACCGGTAACTGGTCACCTGCAGCTGAATTTAATATCTATGTTGATCCGCAGGCCGCCGATGTAGTGTTCCGTTCCGGTATTCCGATCACCATGTGCGGGCTGGATGTTACCCACCGAGCCCAGATCATGGATGAAGATATCGAACAAATTCGCGCTATCGGCAACCCGGTCTCCGATGTCGTCGCCGGCTTGCTCGATTTCTTTATGATCTACCACCGTGATCCCAAATGGGGACTGGAAGGTGCTCCACTCCATGATCCGTGCACCATTGCCTGGCTACTCGCTCCGGAATTATTCACAACACAAGAATGCTGGGTCGGCATTGAAACCCAAGGTGAATATACCAAAGGTATGACAGTCGTCGATCGCTACCAGCTCTCCGGAAAACCAGCCAATGCAACCGTACTGTTTGATGTCTACCGTCAGGGGTTTGTCGATTTGCTGGCAAAGAGCCTGCGGTATTTCGATTAAATAAATAACGCTAACCTGACATTAACAATGAAAGAAACAGTACTTAATCCCCAAGACGGTGATTCAGCCAACCCCCGATTAAATCATCGGCCACAAGAATTATTGAAAAATGGTTTTGATTGTCCACTAGCAAGATATCACTGTCTGCTTCTTTGCTCTGATTTTGCCTTACAAAATCAACCGTTTTCTGAGCATCAAATGCTTCATCGTTTTGCCCCATCCAAAGCCCGAAACTTGCGAGCGATGCTATCTGCGCTTGCGGGTCACCAGGTGTCAGAGCATTTGCCATATTGACGGTATTAAAGGTAACCAGTTTGGGGTTTTTATTAAGTACATCAGCAGGATAGTTAAACTGCACAGCTTTATCATGTCCTGAGAAAAACCCACCACTCATATTATTAATAATAAATGAGGAGATTTTAACGTCAGTGAACTGATAATGGCTGCCTTCTTTGTCTGTTTCAGATTTATAGCCAAAATAAGGTGCAACAAAACTATACCCCTCAACAGAAACCCTTTCTTCCCATGACGAGTAATTCAGCACTAATCCAGCGCCGCTAGAATGCCCGCCAAGAAAGACTTTTTTACCCGGATGCCTGGATTTCACAAAATCAATCATATCGCTGATATCTTGCCAAACTCGTTGTTTCGATGGGCTATCACCTCTGTTGCCTTGAGAGTCACCATGTCCTCTAAGATCAGGGGTATAAACAGCAATATCATATTTAGTTTCAAGGCCAACAGCTAAATGGTTATACAGCACACCACTGTGGGCTCCTCCACCATGATAGAAAATAAATACAGCTTTAGGGCTTGGCGGAACATAAGAGCGAACAGCCAACGCCATATCATCAGAAGCTTTGACCGTAAAACTGTCAGCGAGCTCTACCGGTTTGGCTTGCTGTACTTCTTGAAGAGAAAAAAACGTTTCATTATTATCACTTGCAGAAGCTGAAATACTCAGCAGCGCAAGAGAATATAGTACAGCTTTCATCGTAAGTCCTTTTTTGATCATCCAATTTTAAGTACACGGTTCTCGTGTTGCCCACTTTCAAGCAGAAAATACAAATAGGTGAAATTCATGATAGTAAATCATGACGAAGGTTAATATGACGTTATGTTTGTAATTACTGGTGATGCTTGTCACTTTATAGTTAAGTTGTGAATTCAGCCATTACGGCGCAATCCAACGCTTAAAGACAAATTCGCCTTCTTTGACCTCAAGCAGCACCGCACTTTTCGTTGGGTCACCAGAACCCTTAAACTCGATTCGCCCGGTAACCCCTTCAAAGCCAACTAGGGCATTCAATGCATCGCGAATGCCCTTCGGATCAATACCGCCATGATGCCTTACGGCTTCAAACAATACTCCGAAGGCATCATATGTCAGCGCGGCAATATCATTCGGATCCTTGTTATAGGCCTCTCTAAAACGTGCCCTGAAGTTCAATGCTTCGCCATCCGCTTTATCAACAGCGTAATGAGTACTGAAGAAAGCGCCTTCAAGCGCATCGCGATCGACTGCCGGGATTTGAGTCCAGGTATCACTGCCAAGCAACTGAGCACTGATCCCCAGCTCTCTTGCCAGACGGGCCTGTTCAGGCACTTCATTATAATAATTAGGTAAGAACAAGACCCCGGGGTCAGTCGCCTGGATCCGATGCAACTGCTCAGTCACGTCAGGCGCATCCCGGGTATACAATTCGAAAGCCACAACCCTCCCCCCAAGAGCCCTGAAGGCGGTTCGAAATACTTCAGCCAGGTTACGATTGTACTCGCTGGAGACATCGTAAAGCACCGCCGCTTTTTGATAACCGAGATCTTGGAAGGCAAATCTTGCCATCCGTTGTCCCTGAAAAGTATCATCAAAGGCAATACGGTATACCCAGTTTTTATTTCTCGTGGTTTCCGGATTTGTCGACCAGGGACTGAGCATAGGGAGCTGGGCGAATTCAGCATACCTTGCTGCTGGAATGGCATTTCGGCTCGCCTGCGGGCCAATAATAGCGCTGACGTTTTGCTGATTGATAAGCCGCAATGCGGCACTGATTGTTTGTTCGGCATTATCCTGATTATCTTCAATCAGCAAAGCAACGTGATAATGCTTGTTATCAATAATCAACCCGCCACGATCATTCACTTCTCGCACTGCCAGCTCGGCGGCTTCAATTGTCGCCTGTCCGACTTCCGGAATTTGTCCGCTAATCGGTGCAATTAGGCCAATTCTCAACTCTCGGCTCTGCGGTGGCTGACTATCGCAGCCCGTTATCAGCAAAGCAAAAACAATAAACAAACTGGAAGCTAACTTCATACTCCTATCCTTATTCGTTGACCGCTTCTTCCTTACGTCCTTTGAGCATATAAGTGTGCATTTCTCCTTTTCCCTTGATCACGACGATTCCTCGGTCGTCAAAAACATAGTTATTCTGCAAATGCTTGTAAGTTGCTTCGGTGATCTGAATACCGCCTTTCAGCCCTTGTGACTCCATACGGGAAGCCGTATTGACGGCATCTCCCCAAATATCATAAATAAACTTTTTGGTACCGATCACCCCGGCGACGACCGGCCCGCTATTGATCCCGATACGAATACTCAATGTCTTGCCATGCCGGCGATTAAAACTCGCAATCACCTCCAACATATCCAGCGCCGTTTCGGCGACCACTTCAGCATGATCATCACGTGGAATAGGGATCCCCGCCCCTACCATGTAGGCATCGCCGATAGTCTTGATCTTTTCCAGTCCCCGACGTTCACTCAAGCTGTCAAATCCACAAAATATCTCATTGAGCATCCCCACGACTTCTGCCGCAGGCAGACCCGCAGACATTGGCGTAAAATTAACAATATCTGCAAACAAAATGCTCACCTCGGAAAAGCTATCCGCGATAGTATCTTCACCATGCTTCAGGCGTTCGGCAATCGGTGCCGGCAGAATGTTCAGCAATAGATGCTCTGATCGTTCCTGCTCTTCGGCCAAATCATCGAGTGTTTTTTTCAATCTGCAGATCATATAGTTGAAATTTTGTGCCAATAATCCAGTTTCATCCTGAGTCAGCACTGGTGCTGTCTGGGTCAGATCTCCCGCGGTAATTTTCAGGGTCGTATCCGTTACTGCCAAAATGGGCCGAGTGATCCGAACCGCAATCAGGTAAATACCGATACTCAACAAGCCGACAGCCAGCAAACCAACAGCCAGGATCATCACACCAAACCGGTTGGCCGGAGCCAAGGCTGCCGATGCCTTCACTTCAGAAATCAAGGCCACTCCCAATTCGGGAAGCCAGCGATAGCTACCTATTACAGAAACACCGGCATAGTTATCATAAAGCCCGGCCCCATTTTCTCCCTTCAAGGCCGCTTCAATACCAAAGCTATGGACACCTCGTGGATAAGATGCCTCACCAAATCGCTCGGTAGAAATAAAACGGTTGTGAGCATCAATAAGGTACGCCTCACCGCTTTCTCCCAAACCGGTCCGTCTGCTGACAATCTCAACCAGCACCGACAAGCGGATATGAGCAGCCAGCACCCCCAACAGCTCACCAGCCGGACTAAGCAGCGGCGTTGACACCGTTAGAGTCGGTGCGGCAGTCCCCGGGGTCGGATACACCTTTTGCAAAAATGTATCCTGGCGTCCTTTGATGAAATACTGATCATTGAGCCGATACTCACCCTCATCAGAGGGCTGCGTCGAGAAAAAAACCCGCCCCCCCACCTTGGTCATCATGAATATTTCAGTCAGATCAGATGCCGTCGCCAAACCATAATCAAGAAAGGTAGACAGAAACAGTACCTCAGCCAACTTAAAATAAGCCTTCTCGTATTGCTCGCTTCCTGTTTCTTCCGCGAGCAATACATCAGCAGCACTGCGCAACTCATCAAGTTCTGCAATATTTGCCACAATCGTAACTTGCTCGGAAATATAGCGATTGATTTCGAATTCTTTATGGTCAGCCGTCAAATCAAACTGAGCAATTGCCATCTCTTTTTGCGTCTCAGCCGCAAGAAAATACGTCACCGATGCCAGGGCTACCACCACCAATACTGACACCAATAAAAAATAGGCAGTCATACGGGCCTTCAGACTCTTTTGCAAAAGCCCCATTAAATCCCCCTAAAAAATAAAAACATCCCAATCAAAATCAGTATAGACGCCCAGACTACCTCCTTTTCTCAATTGCGTACGAGTTCTCCACCAGCAACTGCCAGCACGTAAGCTAACCTCAATAGATAGGTGATATCGCACAGGGTGCCGAACAGCCGATAACCAACTACTGACCAGAGAGACAATCCCAAAGGCAATCTAAGAGGCAGTCTGAGAAGCAATGGTCCAGAAACACTCAAGAAAAAGAAACGTTCAAGTTCACTTAAATCAACTGAGCAGGCGGCGTATTCTCCGCACCGCCAGTCTGATAGGTACGACCGGAACGATTTCCTTACTCGTTCCGGGGCTCCTTCATGCCCGAGACAGCGATCCACCAGAAATAACTCTTCCTTCTATAAAGATCGGAGCCTGCGGGCCATTTAGCGGCCCAGCCAAGCACACCGGCGATGCCATCAAGCAGGGGATCCTGATGGCGCTCGAAGATGCCCGTACTGCAGGTGAAGTCCCCATTACTATTGATGGTACGTTACATGATATCGATATCGTATGGGTAGATAGCCGCTCAGCCCCAGCCAGCGCAGTCAACGCTGCTACCGATGCCATAACACGCCAAAATGTGAAACTGATGATTGGCGGCTGGCACTCATCCGTCGCACTGGCGCTAATGGAAACCGAAGCTGATCTCAACACCATTCATATCGGTCACCTCGGGGCTTCACAGTATATTGCGGCCAAAATTAACGATGATCCCCAACGCTATAGAGGCTGGTTTAAAGGTTGGCCCTCGCCGCCGAAACTGGCTGGCCTGTATGGTGCACCTCTGAAGTACATGCGGAAACAAGGGCTTTGGCAACCGGCCAATAACCGGGCCGCCATATTGGTAGAAGACAGTGCATTCGGGCGAGGCTGGGGCGAGGCCCTGATGACCAGCCTCAGTGAAGCCGGATTCGACCCGCAGCCCTACGATGTTGCCGCGCTCGACGAAACCGAATTTAGGCCACTGTTGAATAAATACAAATCCGAGCAGGTTTCGCTGGTAGCCATGACCTCAACCGGTGATGTTGCTGTCAGCAATTTCGTCAGACAGTTCAAGGAACTTGGCATCAAAGCCTTATTACTTGGACACGGACTACGCTGGTCAAGTAATTGGTATGCAGTAACAGGTGATGCTTCAAATTTCGTGATCGCCATGGACTCAGCAATGCCTATCGCACTATGGCAACGATGGTGGGTTAGGCGATTTAAAGCCAAATATGGCGAAGATCCCAGTATTCCGGCAGCTGGCTTTCACTACGACTATACCCGGATGGCGATCAGAGCTCTCAATACCGCAAATACATTCGATTTCAATACACTGACAGCGACTCTCAGCCAACTCTCATACAAAGGGATCTGGAATTACTACCAGTTCTCGACGGAGCCCGGAGCACATGCACTATCTGCCAACGAGGTCATGACAGGCCACTTTATGAAAGGGTTTTACCTCCCGATGGTTCAGCTATTCGATGGGCAGGCAAAAATAATCTGGCCAATTAAATATGCCGAACAGCGTTTCAGGCAACCCCCGTGGATCTAGGCTGAATACTCAAATGGAGGCTATAGCATGCACGAAACATTCCTTTTGGTGCTGGGGCTTGTCGGCCTACTGACTATTGCCAGCCTGCTGCTGCCGATTGCCAATCGTATCAACTTTCCCTACACCGTATTGCTCGCCGTCGCTGGTTGTATACTGGGCGGAATAGTCTTGGCAACCAGCAACCTTGATCCTCCGGGAATATTGGGTGATTTCCTCATATCACTCGAGGCAATGGATATCACCTCCGAGGTGGTGTTCTTTGTTTTCCTGCCGGCTCTGATCTTTGAATCAGCCCTTAATATCAATGCCCGTCACCTAATGACAGATATTGGCCCCATCCTGTTGCTGGCAATACTCGGGCTGCTCATCTCCACCATGCTGGTCGGCGTATTTGTGTGGAGTGTATCGGGGCTCAGCCTGGTTGCCTGCCTGCTGCTCGGTGCTATCGTATCAGCTACCGATCCCGTCGCCATTGTCGCCATTTTCAAAAACCTAGGCGCCCCAAAGCGACTTACCATCCTGGTCGAAGGTGAAAGCCTGTTTAACGACGCAACAGCGATCGTCCTCTTTACTATTCTGGTAACCATACTGCTCGGCAACACCGAGGCAGGCATCATCTCTGCAGCCGGAAATTTTCTGGAGGTCTTTTTCGGAGGAATACTGGTTGGCCTGTTTGCATCTTGGCTTGTCGCATCTCTGATAGGCCGACTGCGTAATCTACCGCTGGTCGAAATCACGCTGACTATCTGTCTTGCCTACCTGAGCTTTCTGCTTGCAGAGCACTACCTACATGTTTCGGGAGTAATGGCGGTCGTCACTGCCGGGTTGGTGATCAACTCATTCGGTCGAACCCAGATTTCCCCTCACACCTGGCATACCCTGACCGAAACATGGGAAGAACTGGTTTTCTGGGCCAACTCGCTGATCTTCTTCTTAGTTGGCCTGATCGTACCCAAAGTATTGGTCGACTTTACCATGGCTCACTTTATCTCGTTAATTGCCCTGATCTTTGCCGC
>Ga0209379_10001676_pt1 | contig 14182 bp, 10 predicted proteins | sample tdDd001_FD_187124 | JGI IMG/M metagenome (GOLD analysis project Ga0209379, IMG submission 187124) | Marine sediment microbial communities from the Atlantic coast under amendment with organic carbon and nitrate - tdDd00.1 (SPAdes)... | ecosystem: Environmental > Aquatic > Marine > Coastal >...
GCAAGTGGGAAGAGTACTTTCTCCCACTTACCAACATGACGAAGTTGAGCCATCTTGATTTGACGTTCTTCTTTGGTGGTTAGAGCTTTCATGATTGGTGGCTGGATAATTGGAACCAATGCCATGTAACTGTATGCGGCAACTGCAATCGCACCAAGTAAATCCGGAGAGAGCTTACTCGCCAAGAAGATAGCAGTTGGCCCATCCGCACCACCGATGATCGCGATAGACGATGCATCCGCCATGGAGAACTCCATACCCGGAACATAGTTAAGCAATATCGCACCAAATAACGTCGCGAAAATACCAAACTGCGCAGCAGCACCTAACCACAAGGTTTTCGGGTTCGCAATCAAAGCACCAAAATCGGTCATCGCACCTACGCCCATGAAGATCAGCAGCGGGAACACGCCCGATTCGATCCCAATGTAGTAAACGTAGTACAGCAAACCGCCTGGCTCAGTAAAGCCAGCATTTGGAATGTTTGCCAAGATGGCACCAAAACCAATTGGTAATAACAGTAAGGGCTCAAAGCCTTTTTTGATCGCCAAAAACAGCAAGGTACAACCAACCAACATCATACAGATTTGGCCGAACTCAAAGTTAGCGATCCCTGTTTCTGACCATAGGGTCATCAATCCGTCCATGATGCTCCCTTACGTCAAACTCAGCAATGGTGAACCAACGGTAACGGAATCACCTTCTTTCACGTTAAGCTCTTGCACAATACCGCCACGCGCTGCACGAACTTCGGTTTCCATCTTCATCGCTTCTAGGATCAAAAGAACATCACCTTCAGCGACTTCAGCGCCAGGTTGAACGTTAACTTTAAAGATGTTACCTGCAAGAGGTGCAGGAACCGCTTCAGCGGCACTGTTAACAGGAGCGCTTGGCGCTGCAGGTTGAACAGGTGCAGCTGCCCCACTCGGCGTTACCGATGTTAATTGCCCCTGAGGACCAACTTCGACCTCATAAACTTGCCCATCAACTCGCACGCTGTAGGTTTCAACACCACCAGCTGATGCTTGTACTACAGGTGCAGCGGCAGGTTTCGCCGCTTCTAACGTTGGTGCCGGCTCAAACGCGTCTGGGTTACCGCGGTTTTTCAGGAATTTCAGACCAACTTGAGGGAATAGCGCGTAAGTCAGTACGTCATCAACACGTTCACTCGCTAGCTTAATACCTTCAGACTGCGCTTTCTCCATCAAATCAACCGTTAGGGTTTCCATTTCTGACTCAAGCAAGTCTGCAGGACGACAGGTGATCGCTTCTTTGCCATCAAGCACTTTTGCTTGAAGCTCAGCATTCACTGGCGCCGGCGCAGAGCCGTATTCACCTTTTAGAACACCAGCGGTTTCTTTGGTGATGCTCTTGTAGCGCTCACCCGTCAGCACGTTGATCACCGCTTGAGTACCAACGATCTGAGACGTCGGCGTCACCAACGGAATGAAGCCAAGATCTTCACGTACACGAGGGATCTCTTCCAGTACTTCATCAATACGATCCGCAGCGCCTTGCTCTTTTAGCTGACCTTCCATATTCGTCAGCATGCCTCCAGGAACCTGAGCGATCAGGATGCGCGAATCCACACCTTTTAGCTGACCTTCCCACTTAGCGTATTTCTTACGTACTTCACGGAAGTAAGCGGCAATAGGCTCAATTTGGTCCAGTTTAAGATTAGTATCACGCTCTGTACCTTGAAGCATAGCAACCACAGTCTCAGTTGGCGTGTGGCCGTATGTGCAGCTCATTGAAGAGATCGCAGTATCAAGGATATCGATACCCGCTTCTACAGCTTTCACAGCAGTCGCCGTAGAAAGACCCGTAGTTGCATGGCAGTGAAGCGCTAATGGCACGTCGCAAGACGCTTTGATGCGCGTGATCAGCTCTTCTGCTTCGTACGGCTTAAGTAAGCCAGACATATCCTTGATACACAGAGAGTGACAACCTAAGTCTTCAAGACGTTTAGCAAGATCGACCCAAGTATCTGCGTTATGTACAGGACTGGTGGTGTAAGACAAGGTTCCTTGCGCATGAGCACCAACATCCACCGTGGCCTTTACTGCTTTTTGGAAATTTCGAACATCGTTCATTGCATCAAAAATACGGAACACATCCATACCATTGGCGTGAGCACGTTCAACAAACTTCTCTACTACATCGTCAGCGTAATGGCGGTATCCTAAAAGGTTTTGACCACGTAGTAACATTTGCATTGGTGTATTTGGCATCGCTTTTTTTAGTTCGCGTAAGCGCTCCCATGGGTCTTCTCCCAAAAAGCGGATACACGAGTCAAACGTTGCGCCACCCCAGGTCTCTAATGACCAGTAACCAACCTTATCTAACTCAGCTGCGATAGGCAGCATATCTTCGATACGCATACGCGTAGCAAACAGGGATTGATGGGCGTCACGAAGGACCACATCAGTGATAGCTAGTGGTTTAGACATGCTCTTAAACTCCTTTTTAATCCTATTTTCGGCTACTTCACGACAGAGGCGCGATGTTTATGAATCGCAGCCGAAATCGCTGCCACTACGTGTGGACTAACAGCTGAAGAGGTTGATTGAACGTTAGTATTTGTTTTCGGTGCTGCGATCGGCGCTGGTACTTCTTCTGGTACCAATTTGGACATCAGCCGAACGAGATAAACTAGAATGGTGAGGAAAATAAATACGACCGCCATCCCTGTTAACATCAGGGTGGCCGCATCTACTAGCAGGCTTCCTATATTCGTCATGTTGCTTCCTTTCTTTGTCATCCTGACAATGCGCAGGACTGTAATAGCGTCAAATCCCGACCAATGGATTATCTCGATTGGTTAAATTTTGTCAATTTTGTTTAAGGAAGCTTTTAAATAATCTCTAATATTGATTATTTATTCACTACTCAGATCACAAATTGCACGAAAATTCACTTCGCTTGTGGGACCGCTCAACATATAACCACACTAAATTAAAGTGTTTGTAAAAACTGCGATTAGGATTTAAAAATGAAAAGAGTCTTTAGGAAGAAAGTAAAATAAAAACAGAAAGATAGCTCAAATTAACACATACAAAACAATTCAATAACAACATTAAAACACTTGTGTTTTCGCCAATATTTTAATGACGTGATGTGGGCCACTTAATCAATAAGACGAGAGAAAGCGCGCTCAGAAGCTCTAAGATGACTATTTAGGCGAATCAATGCTATTGCCTCAAAAACTGAGGGTCATGCGTTTGAAACAAAGTCTCGTGCAAAAGGAGGCGGTAAATAAGCAGGAGGCACAGAGCCTCATGGCCGAGCCGCAGATACAAAAAAGCCTCGCATAAGCGAGGCTTTTCTAAAGAGTGGCGCGTCCTGGAGGATTCGAACCTCCGACCGCCTGGTTCGTAGCCAGGTACTCTATCCAGCTGAGCTAAGGACGCGCAGTTTTCGATATCAGTGTTACCAATACCAGGTATTCACAAGGAAACCCTAAAGAGTGGCGCGTCCTGGAGGATTCGAACCTCCGACCGCCTGGTTCGTAGCCAGGTACTCTATCCAGCTGAGCTAAGGACGCGCAGTTTTCGATATCAGTGTTACCAATATCAGGAATTCACAAAGAAACCCTAAAGAGTGGCGCGTCCTGGAGGATTCGAACCTCCGACCGCCTGGTTCGTAGCCAGGTACTCTATCCAGCTGAGCTAAGGACGCGCAGTTTTCGATATCGGTATTACCAATATCAGGAGTTCACAAAGAAACCCTAAAGAGTGGCGCGTCCTGGAGGATTCGAACCTCCGACCGCCTGGTTCGTAGCCAGGTACTCTATCCAGCTGAGCTAAGGACGCGCAGTTTTCGATATCGGTATTACCAATATCAGGAGTTCACAAAGAAACCCTAAAGAGTGGCGCGTCCTGGAGGATTCGAACCTCCGACCGCCTGGTTCGTAGCCAGGTACTCTATCCAGCTGAGCTAAGGACGCGCAATAATCTTTATTTTACTTTGTATAACCCGTTTATCAAACGAATTATTAAATAGTGGCGCGTCCTGGAGGATTCGAACCTCCGACCGCCTGGTTCGTAGCCAGGTACTCTATCCAGCTGAGCTAAGGACGCGCAGTTCTTCTTGCTAAGAAGTTGTGAAGCAAATCACACTAGTTTCTTACGAAACAAAAAAAAGGCCATCGGGCCAGTCAATGAATGGCGGTGAAGGAGGGATTCGAACCCTCGATACGGGATAAACCGTATACTCCCTTAGCAGGGGAGCGCCTTCAGCCTCTCGGCCACCTCACCGTTTTCATTGTTATATCTCAAAAGAGATATGGCGCGTCCTGGAGGATTCGAACCTCCGACCGCCTGGTTCGTAGCCAGGTACTCTATCCAGCTGAGCTAAGGACGCACTTTTTGTTGATAAATCAACGTTGCAAGAATGGCGGTGAAGGAGGGATTCGAACCCTCGATACGGGATAAACCGTATACTCCCTTAGCAGGGGAGCGCCTTCAGCCTCTCGGCCACCTCACCGTCTTGCGGAGGCACATATTACGTTTTACCGAAAATATGTCAAACACTTTCTTTGAAAAAAAACGCAAAAATCGCTTAACCGATGCGGATTTAATCAAAGTGATTATTAAACAAACTTTACCACCCTATTATGATGAAAAAAAGAGAGTCTTCTCTTAAAAAATGACATTTATTAGAAACTAAAAAGGCTAGCCGATAGGCTAGCCTTTTTCATTCAAACTAAGCTCTGTAAACAGGAGCGGCTTAGTAGTTACCTGAAGCAACGTTGCCATTGCCTTTTTCAGCTTGAATGCGCATGTAGATTTCTTCACGGTGAACAGAAACCTCTTTCGGAGCGTTAACGCCGATACGTACTTGGTTACCTTTAACACCTAGTACAGTTACAGTTACTTCATCACCAATCATAAGTGTTTCGCCTACGCGGCGAGTCAAAATTAGCATTCTTTGCTCCTTGAGTAATCTCTAAATTTTCTTGCTACAAAGCTATTATCCAACAAAAGTTATATTTTCGTAAACTACCTTGTTACCGAAAATTAGCCTAAAAAGGCATGTTTTTGCTGAATGTTCAATGCTTCACTAGATGTAACGTAAGCATCATGAAGAATATTTGCTGCTGCATCCACACATTCAGGTGGTAAGACTAGCATCATAGTGAGTGCATTCGTTGAGCAGAAGTTGGTCGTAATATCTTGCTGTGCCAACAATTCACAGGCATGGTCAACCATTCCATTGGCTTCTAGCCCCACAGCGGTCAACAGGCTTACAAGTTCACTATTACGGATTTTATCGCGGAACACCAGATCCAACTTGGCACATGCATCTTGTTTTATCATGATACCTGTTCGTTCTGCTTCCTCGATCACATTCCAAATGTCTATACCTAACATCTGACATTGCTTTGTAATGCTAGACAAATGTTCGTTATCGACTTCAATCATGGCAAGGTCACGTTGAATGGCTATACCAGAGACGGCTTTTAAGCCTGACTCTCCTTTTACCAAACTGCCTTCGTTCACATCAAATGTCGAAAGCACACGCAGTGGCACATTATTCTTCCATGCAAACTGCACAGAAGGGAGATGCAACACTTTCGCTCCACGGCTGGCCATTGCTTCCATCGAAGGGAAATCAATCACCGCCATTTTTTGAGCGTTTTTTACTACACGTGGATCACAAGTATAAATACCATCAACGTCGGTAAAGATTTGACACTCATCAGCGCTTAATGCGCCAGCTAATGTCACTGCGCTCGTATCTGAGCCACCTCGACCTAATGTGGTGATATCCCCATTTTCATTCACACCTTGGAATCCTGCCACGATAACGATTTGATCTTGTTGAAGTAAATCCATAATCGTAGAAGTATCAATGTGTTTAATCGTCGCGTCATTGTGTTGATTATCCGTCACAATGTTCGCTTGTGCTCCGGTAAGTGAGCGAGCAGCATAACCCAATTTATTGAGAGTCATTGCCAATAGTGCCATTGACACTTGCTCACCAGCAGAGAGCAAAACATCAAGTTCTCGAGCCGTTGGAACGCTATCTACTTGCTTAGCGAGATCCATTAGTCGGTTTGTTTCGCCTGACATCGCAGACACAACAACGACAACTTGATTACCATCATTTTTCGCCTTAATGATGTGTTCAGCTACTTGGTGGATTCTTTCAATTGAACCCACTGAGGTTCCGCCAAACTTTTGCACGATAAGGGGCTTTTTCACCAGTCTTCACCTTCCCAAGACCAAAGTCTCATTCGGACCACTCATATTCTACTAGTTGAAAATTATATAAGCGGTAGTTACAACAAAAACCAAGCAGCGTAAATGACCTGGTTAAAATACGGTCAATTAAACCACTTGGTTACCATAAAAAAATTACGCCCAATCAAAGAACATTGATTGAGCGTAAATTGTGTTTTAAATAATTATAGGCGTTCTTCTAGCCAAGGCTGTACAGACTGAATCGCCGCAGGTAGTGCCGCAACATCGGTACCACCTGCTTGAGCCATATCTGGGCGACCACCGCCTTTACCGCCTACTTGCTCAGCAACCATCTTAACTAAGTCACCTGCTTTCACTTTGCCGATAAGGTCTTTGGTTACACCTGCAATCAGACCGATCTTGTCATCGTTTACGTTAGCAAGAAGGATAACGCCGCTACCTACTTGGTTTTTGATGTCATCAACCATAGTACGTAGGTTCTTGTTATCTGCGCCTTCTAGAGCTGCGATCAGTACTTTAGTACCATTGATATCCTGAACTTTACCCATGATGTTTGCACTTTCTGCTGCAGCCATCTTGTCTTTCAGTTTTTGGATTTCTTTCTCTAGAGATTTCGCTTTCTGTGCTGATTCAGCCAGTTTCTCTTCGTACTTAGCCGCTTGAGCTTCGATTGCATCTAGCGCACCTTCACCCGTTACTGCTTCGATACGGCGGATACCTGCTGCGATACCACCTTCAGATGTGATCTTGAATAGACCGATATCACCAGTGCTTGAAGCGTGGATACCACCACAAAGCTCAGTAGAGAAATCGCCCATAGACAGTACGCGAACTTCGTCATCGTACTTCTCACCAAACAATGCCATTGCGCCTTTCTTCTTCGCAGACTCAATGTCCATCACGTTGGTTTCAACCTTGTGGTTACGGCGAATTTGCGCGTTCACTAGACGCTCAACTTCTTTCAGCTCTGCAGCCGTTACCGCTTCTAGGTGAGAAAAGTCGAAACGTAGGCTATCTGGTTTCACTAGTGAACCTTTCTGCGTTACGTGCTCACCAAGAAGTTGGCGTAGCGCAGCATGCAGCAAGTGCGTCGCTGAGTGATTTAGAGAGATAGCGGCACGACGCTCGGCGTCAACGATAGTTGCTACTTCGTCACCTTTCGCTAGAACGCCTTCTGCCATTACACCGTGGTGTGCGATTGCGTTGCCTAGTTTCTGAGTGTCTTCAACACGGAATACACCAGACTCAGTGCGGATTTCACCAGCGTCACCACATTGACCGCCTGACTCAGCGTAGAATGGTGTCTCACCAAGTACGATGATTGCTTTGTCGCCTGCAGATAGCGAATCTACTTCGTTGCCTTCAACAAACATCGCAGCAACTGAGCTAGAGCCTTTAGTGCCTGTGTAACCACAGAATTCTGTTTGCGTATCAACTTTGATTGCTGCGTTGTAATCAGTACCGAAGTTACCTGCTTCACGTGCACGTTGACGCTGCTCTTCCATCGCTTTCTCGAAACCTTCTTCGTCGATAGCGAACTCACGCTCACGTGCAACGTCGTTAGTTAAGTCAGCTGGGAAGCCGTAAGTGTCGTAAAGTTTGAATACGGTTTCGCCGTCTAGCACTTTACCGTCTAGGTTATCTAGCGCTTCGTTTAGAATCGCCATACCACGCTCAAGTGTACGACCGAAGTTTTCTTCTTCGATACGCAATACTTTTTCAACCACAGCTTGTTGACGCTTTAGCTCTTCACCAGCCGTACCCATGATGTCTGCTAGTACACCAACCAACTTGTGGAAGAATGCACCTTGTGCGCCTAGCTTGTTACCGTGACGAACTGCACGACGGATAATACGACGTAGCACGTAACCACGACCTTCGTTTGAAGGCATTACGCCATCAACGATCAGGAATGAACATGAACGGATGTGGTCTGCGATAACGCGTAGCGATTGGTTCGATAGGTCTTCGTAACCGATCACTTCAGCGGCTGCTTTGATTAGAGCTTGGAATACATCGATTTCGTAGTTTGAGTGAACGCCTTGCATGATTGCAGAGATACGCTCGATACCCATACCTGTATCTACCGATGGTTTTGGTAGCGGTTCCATAGTGCCGTCTGCGTGACGGTTGAACTGCATGAATACGTTGTTCCAGATCTCGATGAAACGGTCACCATCTTCTTCAGGCGTGCCAGGACGGCCACCCCAGATGTGCTCACCGTGATCGTAGAAAATTTCAGTACATGGACCACAAGGGCCAGTGTCACCCATTTGCCAGAAGTTATCTGACTCGTATGGTTTACCACCTTTCTTGTCGCCAATGCGGATAATGCGGTCTGCTGGAACGCCTACTTTTTTGTTCCAGATATCGAATGCTTCGTCATCTGTCTCGTAAACCGTTACTAGTAGACGGTCTGCTGGCAGCTTAAGAGTTTCAGTTAGAAATTCCCATGCGAAAGCAATCGCGTCTTCTTTGAAGTAATCGCCAAAGCTGAAGTTGCCTAGCATTTCAAAGAAAGTGTGGTGACGAGCTGTAAAGCCAACGTTTTCCAGGTCGTTGTGTTTACCACCAGCACGTACACAACGTTGAGCCGTAGTCGCTCGAGTGTAGGCTCGTTTTTCTAAGCCTAAGAAACAATCTTTAAATTGGTTCATACCCGCGTTTGTGAACAGCAGGGTTGGGTCGTTATGTGGAACTAACGATGAACTTTCTACGATTTGGTGTCCTTTGCTCTCAAAGAACTTGAGGAACGCGTTACGAACCTCATCAGTGCTCATGTACATGCAGCTCTTCCTGAAAATAGTCGAGTTAGAATTTTGCCGTATTGTAGATCATGCAATCAGCTACGACTAGTTTTCTTGCGGAAAAGAGGGGGTAGAAGAAAAAATTTAAGGTAAAACAAAAATCAACGTGAGTCATTCACTATGAATCTTCGTCCTCGAAGCTCAGCGCGTAGCTGATTTGGTCAAAACTGTAGCCACGATATTGCAGAAATCGCACCTGTTTAGCGTACTCTTTCTGGTCTTTGGCTTTAATTCCTTTGAATTTCTTCTCAGCAGCCATTCTTGCCAGTTCAAACCAGTCTTGTGGCTCTTCTGCCATCGCCATATCAATGATGGATTCTGCGACACGCTTTTGGTTCAATTCTTGACGAATGCGGCGCTCACCGTGACCTTTGTAAACATGCTGGCGCACTTGGCTTTTGGCATAACGCAGGTCATCCAAATAGTTATGGTCGAGACAAAAATTGATTGCCGCTTCTATCTCTGCCTCTTCATAACCTTTTAGAGCCAGCTTTTGGTATAGCTCGTATTGCCCATGGTCTCGACGGCTCAATAATTGAATAGCCGCTTCTTTGCTGGATAGGGTCGGCGCTTGACGCTTTTGGTACATAGTGTTCCTAAAACTATTTTTGCTGTACAGGCTCTATAACAATCGTAGTAAATAACCACTCACTCTAGCTTACATAGGCGCTAGTTCTGAACGCTGACCTATCCTAATTGATATGAGCCTGCCCTTGTGTTTTCGGTTTTGATTTCAGCAGATACAACAAAGCCCCGCATAGCAGGGCTTTGTTCAACATGATTCAATCAGAAGATTAAAACTCTTCTTCTTGCTCTGATTTTTCACCGGCTTCTGGTGCTTCAGGTAGTGCTGGTGAAAGTAGCATTTCACGCAGTTTAGTATCGATAGCCTTACCGATTTCTGGGTTTTCGCGTAGGTAGTTACAAGCGTTTGCTTTACCTTGGCCAATCTTGTCGCCTTGGTAGCTGTACCATGCACCCGCTTTTTCAACTAGCTTGTGCTTCACGCCTAGGTCAATCAGTTCACCTTCACGGTTGAAACCTTGGCCGTACATGATTTGCGTGTTTGCTTCTTTAAACGGTGCAGCAATCTTGTTCTTAACAACTTTGATGCGCGTTTCGTTACCTACTACTTCGTCACCTTCTTTGATTGCGCCAGTACGACGAATATCTAGGCGAACAGAAGCGTAGAACTTAAGTGCGTTACCACCTGTTGTTGTTTCTGGGTTACCAAACATTACACCAATCTTCATACGGATTTGGTTGATGAAGATACACATACAGTTAGATTGCTTTAGGTTACCCGTTAGCTTACGCATCGCTTGAGAAAGCATACGTGCTTGAAGACCCATATGGCTGTCGCCCATCTCGCCTTCGATTTCTGCTTTTGGTGTTAGAGCCGCAACTGAGTCGACAACCATAACGTCGATAGCACCAGAACGTGCAAGTGCGTCACAGATCTCTAGCGCTTGCTCACCTGTGTCTGGCTGAGAAACCAACAGTGCATCGATATCAACGCCAAGTTTCTTCGCGTATACAGGATCTAGAGCGTGCTCTGCATCGATAAACGCACAAGTTTTACCTTCACGTTGTGCAGCTGCGATAAGCTCAAGAGTTAGCGTTGTTTTACCTGAAGATTCTGGACCGTAGATTTCTACGATACGACCCATTGGTAGACCACCAGCACCCAAAGCGATATCAAGAGAAAGAGAACCCGTTGAGATGGTTTCTACATCCATTGCGCGGTTATCACCAAGGCGCATGATAGAGCCTTTACCGAATTGCTTTTCAATTTGACCTAGCGCAGCGGCGAGCGCTTTCTGTTTGTTCTCGTCCATTACTTTCTCCGGTTTATTCATCTTCTTTGGGCGACGAATAGTAATTCATTTTTCTTAAGCAGAAGAACTGCTCAGCAATGAAAGTTATTATACTGTTGATTCATACAGTGTCTATACCTGTATGAAAAAAATTTAACTGACCTAATGCCGTGATTTGCTCTAGCCCTTATCAACGCTGGGCTAAAACAATTTGAGAAATTCTAGAGTAGATGTTGATGCAATTGAGTCAGTGCGTGCTCGACCGCTTTTTTGCGGACCTCCGCACGGTCACCAGTGAAATGCATGGTTTCTACTTGCTGCCAACTTTGGTTATCAGCAAAAGCAAAACAGACCGTACCAACAGGTTTCTCTTCACTGCCTCCTCCCGGTCCCGCAATACCACTGATGGATACGCCGATGGTGGCATTTGAGTTTTTGATTGCGCCCTGCACCATTTCAATCACAACCGGCTCACTCACTGCACCATGCGCTTCTAATGTTGAAGCTTGCACACCAAGCATCTCCATTTTAGCTTCATTACTGTAAGTAACGAACGCGCGATCAAGCCACGCTGAACTACCAGCAATGTCAGTAATGGCGGTTGCAACACCACCACCCGTGCATGATTCTGCCGTCGCTAAAACATGTCCGTGCTTAGCCAATAACACGCCTAAATCGGCACTCAATTTTGTTGCTCTTTCCATAGCCAAAAATGCCCTTTGTCTCTTTTTACTTGATAGGGATTCACGTATCCTAAGCCGCTACGGAAATAAACAAAAGTACTTACCTGTGAAAGCTGAACAAAAACACACTCCGATGATGCAGCAATATCTCAAGCTAAAGGCTGAGAACCCAGACATCTTGCTGTTTTACCGCATGGGCGACTTCTACGAACTCTTCTACGACGATGCTAAACGCGCATCTCAATTGCTTGATATTTCGTTGACCAAACGCGGTGCATCGGCAGGTGAACCTATCCCGATGGCTGGTGTTCCATTCCATGCGGTAGAAGGTTATCTAGCTAAACTTGTTCAGCTTGGTGAGTCTGTCGCGATCTGTGAGCAGATTGGCGATCCAGCGACAAGTAAAGGCCCGGTTGAGCGTAAAGTAGTACGCATTGTTACGCCAGGTACTGTGACTGATGAAGCGCTGCTGTCTGAGCGTATCGATAACCTGATTGCATCGATTTACCATCACAACGGTAAATTCGGTTACGCGACATTGGATGTAACTTCGGGTCGCTTCCAACTAGTCGAGCCGGAAACCGAAGAAGCGATGGCCGCTGAGCTGCAACGCACCGCACCTCGTGAGTTACTCTTCCCAGAAGATTTTGAACCCGTACATCTGATGTCGAACCGTAACGGTAACCGTCGTCGCCCGGTCTGGGAGTTCGAGCTAGATACCGCTAAACAACAGTTGAACCAACAATTTGGTACGCGCGACTTGGTAGGCTTTGGTGTTGAGCACGCATCACTCGGTCTGTGTGCTGCGGGTTGTTTGATCCAATACGTAAAAGATACTCAGCGTACTGCCCTACCGCACATTCGTTCATTGACGTTTGATCGCCAAGATCACTCCGTCATTCTTGATGCGGCTACACGTCGTAACTTAGAGCTGACGCAAAACCTATCTGGTGGAACTGATAATACGTTAGCCGAAGTACTCGATCACTGTGCGACTCCAATGGGCAGCCGTATGCTAAAACGTTGGTTGCATCAACCAATGCGCTGTGTCGATACTCTTAACAACCGCCTTGATGCGATTGGTGAGATCAAAGATCAGAGCTTGTTCACCGACATTCAACCAATCTTCAAACAGATTGGTGATATTGAACGTATCCTCGCTCGTTTGGCGCTTCGCTCGGCACGTCCGCGCGATATGGCTCGTCTACGTCATGCAATGCAGCAACTGCCAGAGTTGGAAACCGTCACTTCTTCTCTGGCTCACCCATACCTTAAAAAGCTGGCTCAGTTTGCTGCGCCATTAGATGAGGTATGTGATTTACTCGAGCGTGCAATCAAAGAAAACCCGCCAGTGGTTATTCGTGAAGGTGGCGTGATTGCAGAGGGCTACAATGCTGAGCTTGATGAATGGCGCAAACTTGCAGACGGTGCAACCGAGTATCTAGAAAAACTCGAAGCTGACGAACGCGAACGTCATGGTATCGACACCCTAAAAGTTGGCTACAACGCTGTACACGGTTTCTTCATTCAGGTAAGTCGTGGTCAAAGCCACTTGGTTCCACCACACTATGTGCGTCGCCAAACGCTGAAAAATGCAGAACGCTACATCATTCCTGAGTTGAAAGAGCACGAAGACAAGGTTCTGAACTCTAAGTCAAAAGCGCTAGCAGTAGAGAAAAAGCTGTGGGAAGAGCTGTTTGATTTGTTGATGCCAAACCTTGAGAAGATGCAAAACCTTGCTTCGGCAATTTCTCAGTTAGACGTACTACAAAACCTAGCCGAGCGTGCAGATTCACTTGATTACTGTCGCCCAACTTTGGATAAAGAAGCGGGCATCAGCATTCAAGCCGGTCGTCACCCTGTCGTAGAGCAAGTAACCAGCGAGCCGTTTATTGCCAACCCTATTGAGCTAAGTTCAAACCGTAAAATGCTGATCATTACTGGTCCAAACATGGGTGGTAAATCGACCTATATGCGCCAAACCGCATTGATTGCTTTGATGGCTCACATTGGTTCATACGTACCTGCAGAATCGGCTCATATTGGCTCTTTGGATCGTATCTTTACTCGTATCGGTGCGTCTGATGATTTGGCCTCTGGCCGTTCAACTTTCATGGTTGAAATGACCGAAACAGCCAACATTCTTCACAACGCAACTAAGAACAGCTTGGTGCTAATGGATGAGATCGGTCGCGGTACCAGTACTTACGATGGCCTGTCTTTGGCATGGGCAAGTGCAGAATGGCTTGCAACTCAAATTGGCGCAATGACACTGTTCGCAACGCATTACTTCGAACTGACTGAGCTACCAAACCTACTGCCAAACTTAGCCAACGTTCACCTTGATGCGGTAGAACACGGAGACAGCATTGCCTTTATGCACGCAGTTCAAGAAGGTGCAGCAAGCAAGTCTTATGGTCTAGCAGTTGCTGGTTTAGCGGGTGTTCCAAAGCCAGTGATTAAGAATGCGCGTAACAAGCTGTCGCAACTTGAACAATTAGGTCAAGGCAATGATTCGTCTCGCCCTAGTACGGTCGATGTGGCAAACCAACTCAGCTTGATCCCAGAACCAAGTGATGTTGAACAAGCATTGTCGAATATTGATCCTGACGATCTAACGCCTCGCCAGGCACTGGAAGAGCTTTACCGCTTGAAGAAGATGCTCTAGT
>Ga0209379_10001682_pt1 | contig 14140 bp, 13 predicted proteins | sample tdDd001_FD_187124 | JGI IMG/M metagenome (GOLD analysis project Ga0209379, IMG submission 187124) | Marine sediment microbial communities from the Atlantic coast under amendment with organic carbon and nitrate - tdDd00.1 (SPAdes)... | ecosystem: Environmental > Aquatic > Marine > Coastal >...
GCGCATAAAAAAACGGAGCCCATTTGGGCTCCGTTTACGATGAGAACGCTAGTTATAGCATTACTTCTTAGCAAGTTTCTCTTTGATACGAGCAGACTTACCAGAACGCTCACGTAGGTAGTACAACTTGGCACGACGTACTGCACCACGGCGTTTAACTTCGATGCTATCAACGATTGGAGAGTGTGTTTGGAACGTACGCTCAACACCTTCACCGTTAGAGATCTTACGTACAGTGAAAGCAGAGTGAAGACCACGGTTACGGATTGCGATTACAACGCCTTCGAAAGCCTGTAGACGCTCACGGTCACCTTCTTTAACTTTAACCTGAACTACAACAGTGTCACCTGGTGCAAATTTAGGTAGGTCTGATTTCATTTGCTCTTCTTCAAGAGCCTTGATGATGTTACTCATTTTTTAAATTCCTAGAATAAACTGATACTAAATAAATTAGGTTACTTTGCATTGTGTTCACTAATGAACTCAGCAAGTAATTGTTCCTGTTCGTCAGTCAGAGCTAGGTTTTCCAGGAGCTCTGGTCTTCTAAGCCAAGTTCGGCCCAGCGACTGTTTTAGTCGCCATTGACGAATGTCCTTGTGATTGCCTGACATCAGTACCGCTGGTACCTCTTTGTCATCCAATACTTCTGGACGCGTATAGTGAGGGCAATCTAACAAGCCATTTGCAAAAGAATCTTCTTCTGCTGACGCGAAATCCCCTAGTACTCCCGGAACAAACCGAGAGACAGAATCGATCAACGTCATGGCTGGTATCTCACCACCCGTCATCACAAAATCACCAATCGACCATTCTTCGTCGACTTCAGATTGAATGATGCGCTCATCTACCCCTTCGTAACGACCACAAATCAGAAGTAAATTCTCATTCGTTGCCAGTTCTTCGACTCCTTTCTGGTCGAGCTTGCGACCTTGAGGAGAAAGGTAAATGACTTTCGTCTTACCCGGTGAGGCTGCTTTCGCGGTATGAATGGCATCGCGCAAAGGCTGAACCATCATTAACATACCAGGACCACCACCGTAAGGTCGGTCATCGACAGTGCGATGTTTGTCGTGAGTGAAATCGCGAGGATTCCAAGTCTCAATAGACAAAAGACCTTTTTTAACCGCTTGACCTGTTACTCCATAATCAGTAACAGAACGGAACATTTCAGGAAAAAGGCTAATTACGCCAACCCACATGTTTATCTCGCTCTGTAATTTTGGAGATTAGAATCCAGGATCCCAGTCAACTTCGATCCGTTGAGCTTCGCGATCAACTTTGATGATCACTTGCTCTTCAAGGAACGGGATTAATCGTTCCTTCTGCCCGAAAGCATCTTTAAGATTTGCTTTAACAACCAGAACATCGTTTGAGCCAGTTTCTAGAATGTCAGATACGACACCTAGATCGTAACCTTTAGTGGTTACTACTTGCATCCCAAACAATTCACGCCAGTAGAACTCATCTTCTGACAATTCAGGAAGTACCGCAGGGTCAATAGCAATTTCAAAGTTTGTCATTAGATGCGCGTCTTCACGAATATCTAGACCTTCCAGCTTAGCCACCATACCTTTGTTATGGCGCTTCCAGCTTTCTACTTTGTACTCAACCCACGTACCCTTTTGGTTAATAAACCAAGGGCTGTAATCGAAAATGCTTTCAGCATTGTCTGTGTAGGAAAAAACTTTAAGCCAACCTCGAATGCCGTAAGTAGCACCAAACTTGCCTACAACAATCTTTTCGTTGCTCATTGTTTCTTTACCTTTCATCGACATAAACTAGTTTCTACTTCTTAAGTAAAAAATTAAGCCGCTTTTTGAGCGTCTTTAACTAGCTTAGCAACGCGGTCAGATAGAGACGCGCCTTGACCAACCCAGTGGTTAACGCGGTCTAGGTCTAGACGTAGACCTTCTTCTTGACCTTGTGCAGTTGGGTTAAAGAAACCAACTTTCTCGATGAAACGGCCAGTTGCAGCGTTGCGGCTGTCCGCTACTACGATTTGATAAAATGGACGCTTCTTAGCGCCGTGACGTGCCAAACGAATGGTTACCATGTCGTCCTCTTTGCTTTCTCAAAAATAAAATTAACCCCAATAATCATCCATAAAACTGAACAATCTGGGGTCTCGTGCCAAAATAAAGCTCCGGAATTTTACTCTTCTCCCGGAGCAATGCAAGGGATTTAGTTACTTTTTCACCAACATAAATTGAAATTCAAGTTTGTGATGTAGCTAACACCCTGAAACTAAAGTCTAGGCAATCGTTTAACGACCGAATGGATTGAAGCCACCGCCTCCACCCATACCGCCCATCATGCCTTGCATGTTACGCATCATGCCTTTCATGCCGCCCTTTTGCATCTTCTTCATCATCTTCTGCATCTGAGTGAACTGTTTCAGTAGACGGTTAACATCTTGAACCTGAACACCAGAACCCGCAGCGATACGCTTCTTGCGCGAACCTTTGATGATTTCAGGGCGTTGACGCTCTTTCATCGTCATTGAGCTGATGATCGCTTCCATTTGCTTGAACATCTTGTCATCGACTTTGTCTTTCACGTCAGATGGTAGCTGAGACATACCTGGTAGCTTGTCTAGCATACCCATCATGCCACCCATGTTCTGCATTTGACCTAGCTGTTCACGGAAGTCTTCAAGGTCGAAGCCTTTCTTCTCTTTGAACTTCTTCGCTAGCTTCTCTGCTTTGTCTTGGTCAACATTGCGTTGTAGGTCTTCAATCAGTGACAGTACGTCACCCATACCTAGAATACGCGATGCAACACGATCAGGGTGGAATGGTTCTAGTGCGTCGGTCTTTTCACCCACACCTAGGAATTTGATTGGTTTACCCGTGATATGGCGAACCGATAGCGCCGCACCACCACGTGCATCACCGTCGACTTTAGTCAGAATCACACCGGTTAGCGGCAGTGCATCACCGAATGCTTTTGCTGTGTTCGCCGCATCTTGACCTGTCATTGCATCAACAACGAACAGCGTCTCAACTGGGTTAATCGCTGAGTGAAGATCTTTAATCTCACCCATCATTTCTTCATCGATAGCCAAACGACCTGCGGTATCGACAATCAATACGTCGTAGAATTTCTTCTTGGCATGGTCAATTGCCGCGTTGGCAATATCAAGTGGCTTTTGATCTGGTGAAGATGGGAAGAAATCGACACCGATGTCTGATGCAAGTGTTTCTAGCTGTTTGATCGCCGCTGGACGGTAAACGTCGGCAGACACAACTAAAACTTTCTTCTTGTCACGCTCTTTTAGAAGCTTAGATAGCTTACCTACCGATGTGGTTTTACCCGCACCTTGTAGACCCGCCATCAAAAGTACCGCTGGCGGCTGCGCAGCTAAGTTAAGTGCTTCATTAGATTCACCCATCACCGCTTCAAGTTCAGCTTGAACGATCTTGATGAACTCTTGACCCGGAGTTAGGGATTTAGAAACTTCTACGCCTACCGCTTTTTCTTTAACGCGGTTTACAAATTCACGTACAACAGGAAGGGCAACGTCCGCTTCCAACAGTGCCATGCGTACTTCACGTAGGGTTTCTTTAATGTTGTCTTCGGTCAGACGACCTTTGCCACTGATATTCTTCAGCGTTTTGGATAATCGATCCGTTAAATTCTCAAACATCTTTGTCTCTTCGCTAAAAATGGCGATTAATTAGTGTGAGTATACCTTAGCCAACGTCACAGTCATACCCGTTGCGCCTCTCTATTCCTATATCGTGAGTTAACTTGTTAATTTCAATATCTCATCTCTCATGATTGATGAAAGATCTACCGTAGCCCCAAAGAGTAATGCAAGGTATAATTTTAACCATTGTGCACAATCACCTTTAGGATTCATGGATAGCTTAATTGCCATCGCAGCCGCCATTCTTTACGTTTTGGCAATTGCGACCATCATACCTGGACTCTCTCAGCAGTCCGGAATCAAAGCGAAAACAGTACTTGTCAGTGCGGCATGTGCGCTATTTTTCCACGCTTGGATTCTGAGTGACCTCATTTTTGACGGTTCAGGTCAAAACCTCAGTATTCTTAATGTCGCCTCTCTGATCAGCTTTATTATCTCACTGGTGATGAGCGTAGCGATGCTCAAGAATCGTTTGTGGTTTCTTCTTCCTGTGGTTTATAGCTTTGCTGCCATCAATTTAAGTGCTGCTACTTTCTTACCAAGCACCTTTATTAAGCATTTAGAAAACGACCCTAAGCTACTTATCCATATTTCGTTTGCGTTGTTCTCCTATGCCACTTTAACCATTGGTGCGCTTTACGCACTGCAATTGGCGTGGCTCGACCACAAGCTAAAAGCGAAGAAGTCGTTAGCAATCAACCCGAATTTACCACCTTTAATGATGGTTGAGCGCCAGCTATTCAAAATTATCTTGATTGGTAACTTACTGCTTACTGGAACCTTATTGACTGGTTTCGTTTTCGTACAAGACATGTTTGCTCAGGGTAAAGCCCATAAAGGCATTCTTTCATTCATCGCTTGGGTGGTGTACTCGATTCTACTTTGGGGACACTACCAGAAAGGCTGGCGCGGTAAGAAGGTCACGTGGTTTGCCGTGGCGGGTGCGACATTGTTAACCTTGGCCTACTTCGGCAGTCGCTTCGTGAAAGAGATCATTTTAAGTTGATGTTCTCCATCCATAAAATTGCAATTAATAAGGAGCCTTGGGCTCCTTATCCTTTATATTGAAGGGCAAATAAAATAGAGTACCCCTTATTACATTGACTTAATGACCAAGCTCGGTCATAAATTAACCAAACACATACAAGGAACAGCAGCGTTTTGGACGACATATCTACGGGTATCTTATTTGCGCTACTCGCGTGTCTTATCGTCATATCAGGTTACTTCTCCGGTTCAGAAACAGGGATGATGTCTTTGAACCGCTACCGCTTAAAGCACTTAGCCAATAATGGGCATAAAGGGGCGAAGCGAGTCGAAAAACTACTAGACCGCCCAGATCGTCTGATTGGTCTCATCCTTATCGGCAACAACCTCGTGAATATCCTAGCCTCTGCCATCGCAACCATTCTTGGTATGCGTTTGTACGGCGATTTAGGTGTCGCGATAGCAACAGGTGCACTCACCATGGTTGTTCTGGTGTTCGCCGAAGTCACACCGAAAACCATCGCATCGCTTTATCCTGAGCGCGTTTCTTACGCGAGTAGTATCCTCCTTACAATCCTGATGAAGATACTGTCGCCACTGGTGATGTTGGTGAACTTCATTACCAATGGTTTTATCCGCTTGATTGGCGTAAAAGCCGATCACAACACCGAAGACCACTTAAGTTCGGAAGAGCTACGTACCGTGGTAAATGAAGCGGGTGGCCTTATTCCTCGTCGCCACCAAGACATGCTGGTTTCGATACTGGATCTGGAGCACGTCACCGTGAACGACATCATGGTGCCACGTAATGAGATCACAGGTATCGACATCAATGACGATTGGAAGTCTATCGTCCGTCAGCTGACTCACTCTCCACATGGTCGCATTGTGTTGTATCGCGATCAGATTGATGAAGTCGTTGGTATGCTGCGTCTACGTGAATCATACCGTTTGATGTTAGAGAAAAACGAATTCAACAAAGAGACATTATTGCGTGCTGCCGATGAGGTGTACTACATCCCTGAAGGTACACCACTCAACGTTCAAATGTTGAAGTTCCAACGCAATAAGCAACGCATCGGTTTGATTGTCGATGAGTATGGTGATATCAACGGCTTAGTCACATTAGAAGATATCCTAGAAGAGATTATTGGTGAATTTACCACTTCTATTACACCAAGCTTGTCAGAAGAGATTACGCCACAAGGAGATGGTAGCTTCTTGATTGAAGGCAGCGCGAATGTCCGTGATATTAATAAAGGCTTAAAGTGGAAACTGCCAACCGATGGACCACGTACCTTGAACGGCCTGATTCTGGAGCATTTAGAAGATATTCCGGAGAGCCATTTAAGTGTGCAAGTTGCAGGGCATCCAATGGAAATTGTCGAGATTGAAGAAAACCGCATCAAGCTAGTGAAAGTATATCCAAAGCTGAAAAAGAGCAGTTAACAGCACCACTTCAAATATTCCAATCAAAAAAAAGAGCCTGATATTGTCAGGCTCTTTTTTTAATTATCTAAACTAAAAGCTAAGTTAGTCGATACGTAGCTCTTTCAGCATTGACTCTGGCAATGCCAATTCATCATTCTTATTTACCGCCACGCCCGCTTCTAGAATGTTCTTTGCGATTTGCTTCGCTTCATCCAGAGAGTGCATCGCTGCTGTACCACATTGGTACTCATTCAGCTCAGGGATCTTGTTTTGATTTTCCACTTTCAATACATCCTCCATCGCCGCAATCCAAGCGTCAGCCACTTGCTGCTCTGAAGGTGTACCAATCAAGCTCATGTAGAAACCGGTACGGCAACCCATTGGTGAAATATCAATGATCTCCACGCTCTCACCATTTAGGTGATTACGCATAAAGCCTGCGTACAAGTGCTCTAGAGTGTGAATCCCCTTCTCAGAAAGGATGTCTTTGTTTGGTGCGGTGAAGCGCAGATCGAAGACCGTGATGGTATCTCCTTTTGGAGTTTGCATCGTTTTCGCCACACGAACCGCTGGTGCATGCATACGTGTGTGATCTACGGTAAAACTGTCTAATAAAGGCATTACATCTCTCCTGATTGTAACCACCAATACTTACAAGTATTGGTCTTAATTAATGTTCATTTTCCCCATCGTTGGGGTTAAAAGAACCAGCTGCTGTTGTCCTCTAATTCCTGACGACATTGCTTCAGCTGCCAGCCATAAGTCTTCGCAGTTTGTTCGACTCGCCTAGCGACCTTGACCAAACTTGGTTTGCTCTTGTAAGTTCCGCGTTTATAGCCACCGCGTCCTTCATGATATGCGAGGTACTGGTTGTACGGATCCCACAGTGAAACGCCTAATTGGCGACGAGTTTCGTGAGTATACCAACCGACAAACATCATTGAATCATCAAAGTTGGTGCGTGAACCACCTTGTCCCGTCGCTTTTTGAAAATCTTCCCAAGCAGGGTCTTGAGCTTGAGCATAGCCGTATGCGCTGCTAACACGCCCCCATGGAATAAAGCCGAGAACATAGTCTTTAGGTGGACGAGCATCATGGCGAAAGCTACTTTCTTGCTTAATGATCGCCATCGCTACGTTGATAGGCGTGCCCCACTCTTCTTCCATATCTTTGGCATCTTCATACCAACCGGATTTTTCTCGGAATATTTCACATAGATTGTCTTGTTGCTTAGGGGGCGCAGTCGCACAACCGGCTAACATCACGCTCCCGAATAAAGACACCACTAACGGCTTAATGTTCAATCCCTGCCCTTACTGCTGGTTATTGTTTTAAGTAAGCAAAGTAATCTTCTAGGAAGTCATCGAACGACAAAGTATCACTTTGCTCTGCTTGTTTTTGTTTCTCTACCGATGTTGCAACTTCCGTTTCCATTGCGTCAGCTGAATATTGCTCATAACTGTGTGCTAGGTTTTCTTCGCGGAATTTCATGCCTAGCGCACACCCCACTTTACCTAAACCGCCATGCTCTTTGGTCAGCTCAAGCAGTTGGCCAGAAATAGTCAGCTCTGGTTCATCAATCCAAGATTCTAGTTTGTCACAAACCGCTTGGTACGCATTACCACCAGCCGCAGTATCCATTTCAACCGCAATCTGACGAAGATCAGCGAACACACGGTGTGCCCAATCCTGCAAAGATAAGCGCTCACCTTGGCAACCGATTTGCAGCATCAAGCCTTTCTCACGACCAGACACAATCACCTTGTTCCAGTTATCACGCCAGCATTCAAGCTCACAGTTGTCCATTGGATCAGACTCTGAAAGTGCTGCCCAAGTTAGGAACAAATCGAGGAAGCGAACTTGCTCTTCACTTACACCAATCGCACTGAATGGGTTGACATCTAGCGAACGCACTTCAATGTATTCCACGCCACCACGTTTAAGAGCTTCCGAAGGTTTCTCACCATTTTTAGCTACACGTTTTGGACGAATTGGGGCGTACAGTTCGTTTTCAATTTGCAAGATGTTCGAGTTAAGTTGACGATATTCTCCATCGACTTTTACACCAATCTCGGCAAACTTTTCCGATGGATGACGAATCGCACCATCTAAACCATCAAGATACTGTTCGATGGTGTTAAAGCCAATCTTAAGCACACTTTGCGCACTGTTGGTGTAACCGAGATCACTTAGACGCAGAGAGGTCGCTTTTGGTAGATAAAGCGTACCGCCAATCTGCTCAAATGGCAGTTCGGTTTCACGCCCTTGGATAAATGAGCCACACAGCGCTGGAGATGCACCAAAGAAATACGGGATCATCCAACCAAAGCGGTAGTAGTTACGAATCAGCGCAAAGTACGCGTCTGATTTTGTCTCTTGGCGTGCTTCTTCATCTTGTTCGCCATACAAAGCATCCCAGAATGATTCAGGGAAAGAGAAGTTAAAATGCACACCAGAAATAATTTGCATCAAGCTACCATAACGACGCTTTAGACCTTCACGGTAGAGCGTTTTCATTTTGGCTGAGTTCGATGAGCCATACTGCGCTAGCTGAATGTCGTCCTCGGTGCCCACGTAGCACGGCATTGAAAGTGGCCACATTTTCTCTTCACCCATTTTGGTTTGAGTGAAGTGATGGATGTCTTTCAATTGTCCCATCAGTTCAGGAATGTCATGCGATACTGGAGTAATAAATTCCAGTAGAGATTCTGAAAAGTCGGTCGTGATCCATTTGTTTGTGAACGCTGAGCCCAAACCCTCTGGGTGAGGTGTTGTAGCTAAATGGCCATCCTGACGATAGCGCAAAGTTTCTCGCTCAACACCGCGTCCAAACTGCTTAAATACTTCTGGGTTTGATGCAACTTGTTTTAGTCGCGCAGCAAAATCAGTCAAAATGAGGTTCGCTTATATTGGGAGCAGGACACTCGCCAAGCGTGGCAAGTGAAAGCTAAGTTATTGATATATAATCCATCTAGATAAATAACCCATCAAAAAGTCATTTATCTAGTTAGAAACGAATAGCGGAGAGTCTCCTCTCCGCTATTAAATGTGTACTCTATCGAATGATTTCAAGCTCTTCCACGTCTTTCCCTAACTTTTCTAGTTGAGGGCGAAGGGATTTCGCATCCCCGACAACCACTATCTGATAGTCATTCGGGTCGAACCATTTTTCAGCTAGAGCGTTGAGCGTCTGTTTATCGACAGTCTCAACAATAGCGTTGCGTTGCTGTAAGTAATCTTTATCTAGGTTGTATTTCAAAATATCACTGATGAGTTTGCCTTTCTGTGTTGGCGTCTCGTATTTCAGTGCATCTTTTTGACCGACTGCTTGACGCATAAATTTCAATTCATCGTCAGTCATGCCCGATTGTGAGAACTCGTTCAACTCATTCTCCATCTCGATGATAGACGCAACAGTCGAATCCGCACGCACTTGAGCAGTAAATACAACAGAGCCTGTTTCTACATTACCGGAGAAATAACCATAGGCGCCATAGGTGTAACCTTTGTCTTCACGAAGGTTTTGGTTGATACGGCTATTAAAGTTTCCAGACAAGTTAAAGTTTGCTAGCTGACCCAAGTAGAAATCACCTGTTGCATCATAAGGCATTCCTTGACGAACCATCATTATGACACTTTGCGGTGCGCCTGGCTTATCCACTAAATGTACTTTTTGTGAACCTAATGGCGCGATAGCTTGTGGCGCATACAAGGGAGCAGCTTCGTCCTCCCAGTTAGACCAGAAAGCAAGTTGTTTCTCGACATCATCTTTGCTGATATCACCAACTGCTACAATCTGCGCACTTTGTGGCGTGTAGTGTTTCGTATAGAAGTCACGTACATCATCTAGGGTCAACGCTTGAAGCCCTGCCTTAGTCCCATCTTTTGGACGAGCAAAAACAGAGTCTCCATACAACACTTGACGGCTCGCTTGCGAAGCCATCCAGCTTGGCTTCTGATGCTCGTACACTAACCCTTCCAGCGCTTGAGCTTTAACGCGTTCAAAGTCTACTTGCTTGAATGCCGGCGATAACAACATCTCCTCGACAATCTTCAACGTCGGTGCAAGGTTTCTTTCTAGAGCAGAAACACGGATGTTCGTGGTATAACCCGTTGCCCCAACAGAAATTACACTGCCAAGCTTGTCTAATTCCGCTTGAATTTCTTCGGCTGAATGCTGAGTCGTGCCTTCTTGTAACATTGCAGCAGTTAGCTGAGCCAAGCCTTCTTTACCTTCCTGAACAAAGCGCGTACCTGCAGGCAAGCTAAACTGCATAGTGACCGTCGGCGTTTCACTGCTTACGGTACCAAGCAACTCAGAACCGTTCTTGAAGTGAATGTCGTATAGCTTCGGCATTGTCGCTTCTACAGGGTTACCAACTGGTGGCTGAACTGAACGATCGAAGTTATCCGTTGCTCGTCGGTAAGCCAATTGGTCTTCTGTGATCTTTTCATATTCTGGCAAAGTGCGCTTTGGTGTCACGAACGTCGCTGGTTTTACCGCAAGCTCGGTCTTACCGCGTGGCACAACGCTCAGCGTTACCTTATTCTTACCTTGAATGAAGTCGCTATAAGCCTTCTCCACAGACTCAGGCGTCACCGCACGTAACTGTTTCAGCTGCTGTTCAATCAGATCCGGTTTACCAAAGAAAGTTTGGTTAGACGCCAATTGCGTTACTTTGCCTTTGACACTCTCTAGAGCAAAAATCGCGTCTGCTTCAGTTTTTCCTTTAAGTTGCTCAAGACGGTCTTTGGTTACCCCATCTTTGGCAAATTTATCCAGCGACGCCATAAGCTCATCGTAAAGCTTGGTGAGGTCGCCTTTATCACCAGAATCTCCCATCGCGTAGACATAGAAATTACACGACAGCTCTGCGCAGTCATGGAATGCCCCTGCATCGACCGCTTTCTGCGTTTTAACTAAGTCTTGATAAAGCACGCTGTTAGTGCCACTACCGATTACGCTTGATAGTGTATCAAGTGATGCTTGGTTGGCTTCGCCGCTATAAGTGGTCGGCCATGCAACCATTACCATTGGCTGTTGAATACGATCTTCTAAGGTAATGAACTTACTTTCTGCTAGCTTAGCTGGCTGCTTCGGTGCGTTTTCAACTTCTAGACCTCTAGGGATCGAACCGAAGTATTTGTTCACCCACTCCAATGTTTGCTCTACATCGATATCACCACCAATGGTCAATACTGCATTGTTTGGACCATACCAACGAAGGAAGAACGCTTTCAGATCATTCACATCAACACGATCGAGATCTTCAACATAGCCGATAGTTTGCCATGAATAAGGGTGACCTTCTGGGTACAGCGCTTCTGCCATGCGCTCCCAAATCAAGCCATAAGGACGATTATCGTAATTCTGGGCGCGTTCGTTTTTTACTGTAGAACGCTGAATCTCAAATTTCTGCTGTGATACTGCATCCAACAAAAAGCCCATACGATCCGACTCTAACCACAGCATTTTTTCTAGCTGGTTAGCCGGAACGGTTTCGAAATAATTAGTACGATCACGGTTCGTGGTGCCATTAAGTGTGCCCCCCGCCTCTGTGATGATCTTGAAGTGCTGTTGGTCACCCACGTTCTCAGAGCCTTGGAACATCATGTGCTCAAAGAAGTGTGCAAAACCTGATTTACCAATTTCTTCACGTGCCGAACCAACATGGTAAGTCACATCTACGTGCACCAATGGATCGGAATCTTCAGGTGCCAGAATCACCGTCAGGCCATTATCAAGTTGATACTTCTGGTATGGTATTTTGACTTTGCCTTCTTCCGCTTTCGATGACTCAACAAACGTCACCCCATCAGGCAATGATGAAACAGGGGCATTTGATGCACAGCCCGTGATCACTAGCAGTGAACACGCACTTACCCAAAACATTCTCATGCGCTTTCCTTAAAATAAACCGAGATAGATGGCGGCCAACAAGCTGTATCTTGCGGCTTTGCCTAAAAATATAAGAACTAAGCAAGGCAGAAATTTCATCCTTAACCATCCTGCCGCTAAACATAGCGGATCACCAATCACTGGCAACCAGCTGAAAAACAATCCCCAATACCCATATTTGGATAACCACTTCAATGCGGTATGACCGTGTTTCTCATCTTGGGTTTTATTTGGAATCCACAACCCCAACCAATAGTTGGTGAGACCGCCAAGGGTATTACCAATGGTAGCAACAATAATGATGGAAGAAACTGAGTACTGGTTTAACGATAGGGTAGCAATCAATCCAGCTTCAGAGCCACCCGGTAATAAGGTAGCACTGAGAAACCCCGTCATGAATAGCACCCATAATGCGGAGTCAGAAAACCATAATGCTAAGTTTTCAAAGGCAGCATTAAATGCCTCTAACATGTCATATCAAGCAAGATCTTGCCTCGAGTCCTTCCCGACTCAACTTGTTTGTGAGCTTCAACAACCTCATTCATCGGATAGACGTGTTGTACTTCGGTTTTCAACAACCCAACCCCAACCATGTAGAGCAAGGTATCAAGTTGCTCGCGATCGGGTTTCACCAACATACCACTCGCTTCGAAACCTAGTAGCTTGGCTTTTTCACAAATCAACTCTGCAGTAATAGTCGGAACGGTGATCACTCGAGCATTATCCGTCAGGCATTTGAGGGCATCCAAGGCTGCATCGCCGCCGACGAGATCAATCAAAACATCGACATCTTCAACACGTTCTGACACTGGGGCAAATTGATAGTTCACTGCATGTGCGCCGAGTGTAGCGAGGTAGTCTAAATTTCGCCCACTACATGTAGTAAACACTTCCGCCTTCGTCGCCACTGCAATTTGTACCGCTAGATGCCCAACGCCACCTGCCCCCGCTAAAATCAGCACGCGATCACCTTCAGTGACATTTGCCTTACTCAGCGCTTGAGCGGCAGTTTGTCCAGCCAACGGGAGCACGGCTGCTGCTTCCAACGTAACCGTATTTGGCACGTGGCTAAGTTCAGACTCAGGAACACAAACGTATTGGCTATAACCGCCACCGCGGACTGGAAAACCAATAAACCCAGCGACCTCATCCCCTTCAGTAAAGCGTGACGCCCCTTCTCCGCATGACACCACTTTGCCAGAGATATCATAGCCAGGCACCCAAGGTAAGTTATCTTTGTTCTGAGCGGCCGCCCAGCCAAGCCCTGCGCGTGTTTTGACATCAATAGGATTGACACCAGAATAGGCCACTTTAACGAGAACTTCACCCGCCTGAGGAGTTGGTGTGGATGTGGTTTGAGTCACAAGGACTTCTGCGTCGCCGAATTCGGTAATAACTATCTGTTCGTGTTCCATAACCCATTCCCTGAGAGAAAACAAAAAGGGATGCAAAAAGCATCCCTTTGACTATAAACCATTTTGTTTGCCGAAGTTAATCGCCAATTTGTAAATTGGTTGATAATTCTCTGTCACAGATTATCAACCACGTTATTTAAAGAACTACCTAGCCCACGAGCGCGAGCAAGATACCCGCCGCCACTGCGGAACCAAGGACACCGGCTACATTTGGTCCCATTGCATGCATCAATAGGAAGTTTTGTGGATTCGCTTCTAAACCCACCTTATTCACAACACGCGCCGCCATTGGTACAGCAGAAACACCTGCTGCGCCAATAAGTGGGTTGATGTCCTCTTTCGAGAATTTGTTCAGGAGCTTCGCCATTAGAACACCTGCACCAGTACCGATACTGAATGCCACTGCACCGAGCCCTAAAATACCTAGCGTTTCTAGATTCAAGAACTGCTCAGCTTGTAGCTTGGAACCAACACCAAGACCTAAGAAGATGGTCACAATGTTGATCAGTTCGTTTTGAGCAGTTTTCGACAAGCGATCCACCACACCAGCTTCACGCATCAAGTTACCCAAACAGAACATACCAACCAGAGGTGTCGCCGAAGGTAGGAACAGAATCGTCATCAGTAATACCGCAAGTGGGAAGAGTACTTTCTCCCACTTACCAACATGACGAAGTTGAGCCATCTTGATTTGACGTTCTTCTTTGGTGGTTAGAGCTTTCATGATTGGTGGCTGGATAATTGGAACCAATGCCATGT
>Ga0209379_10001684_pt1 | contig 14135 bp, 10 predicted proteins | sample tdDd001_FD_187124 | JGI IMG/M metagenome (GOLD analysis project Ga0209379, IMG submission 187124) | Marine sediment microbial communities from the Atlantic coast under amendment with organic carbon and nitrate - tdDd00.1 (SPAdes)... | ecosystem: Environmental > Aquatic > Marine > Coastal >...
CTGAAGCAACTTGTTTGCCGTTCCCGCTAAAGCGCCGGCAATCACTGGGATCTGTTCGTATGGTGTAACTCGCAATCCGTCTTTTTTAACGGTTTTTAAGTTCAGCCCTGCCATCAAGTCATCAACGAGATAGCCACCACCATGCACGATAACGATCGATCGCTGAGCACTCTGCTGGTAGTCATTAATGGCACCAAATAGCTTGGCTAATGTTTCACTGCACTCCAGTGCCGCGCCGCCGAGCTTTATTACCAGAGGGGTATTCACACTCATGTTCAATCCTTATATCAGTGCCGCAAGCGGCTCAAATCCAAAACGAATATTGAGGCATTGCATCGCTTGGCTCGACGCGCCTTTTAATAAGTTGTCGATAGCCGAGACAACAATCACGTGCTGCCCCTCGACTTTCCAGCCCAAATCAATAAATGGGGTATGTTCAACATTAGCGATGCAGGGCATCTCATCATGCAGAAGACGAACCGCGGGTTTATCGCCGTAAGCCGACTCAAAAGCAGCCGTGACTTGTGCGGGGGTCACTCCTTCAGCGAGTTTCATGGTGATCGTGGCCAAAATGCCGCGCTTATAGTTACCAAGGTGCGGGGTAAAGATCACATCACAGCCGAGATGAGCCGAGATTTCTGGTTGATGACGGTGATTAAACACCCCATAAGGTTTTAAGCTCACCTCACAAAAACTGTTGGTCATGCTGGCTTTGCGCCCTGCGCCAGACACCCCACTGGTCGCATTAATCACTGGCCACTGGTTACCATCTAACAGGCCGTTCGCAAACAAAGGTTTAATCGCCAACTGTGAGGCGGTTGGGTAACACCCCGCCACCGCGACCAAGTTCGCTTCGGCGATCTCCGCCTCATTCCATTCCGCTAAACCGTATACGGCTTTATCCAGCCACTCGGGATGCTGATGCTCAAAACCGTAATACTTTGAATAAAAATTCTCTTGCTGAACCCGAAAGGCCCCCGACAAATCGAACACTTGGCAACCTTCTGCTAAAAAAAGCGGCGCCAAATCGTGGCTCACTTCATGGGCCGTCGCTAAGAACACCACATCACAACCCTTGGCCACCTCACTGGGGTCTTCCAGCGGTAGCACTGCCGCATCGACCACACCGCCTAACTGGCCATGTAACTGGCTCAGTGGCTTATTCGCATCTAGGCTATTGGCGGAAACATACAAACCTGCTAGCGTGAGGCTTGGGTGTTTGGTCACCATTAAGGCGAGCTCTGCTCCGGTATATCCGCTGGCGCCTATGATTGTGGTCTTTAACATCTCAATACATCCAATTTATTGCTATCTTGCCGATAAAAAAGTGACTATCCATACTGAATAATTGCCATATATTGACTTTTTATTCATAAATAATGCGTTAATATGTTTTTAACCTTTTTATTGGTTCTCTGTCAACAGTGGAAGTGAAGATAATATGCAAATACCTAGTTTCAAAGAGGTCTATCAAGGCTTGATTTCAACCTCTTCAATAAGCTCAAGCGACCCAAGTTGGGATGAAGGTAATAGCCAAGTTATTGAAAAAATGGCGTCATGGTTTAAGGATCTTGGCTTTCAGGTCGAGGTCGTCGAGGTCGCGCCGGGTAAACACAACTTAATTGCCCAAAAGGGCCAAGGGGAAGGCGGGCTACTCTTAGCCGGGCACACCGATACCGTCCCTTTTGATCCAGGACGGTGGAGCTACGATCCACATACCTTAACCGAGGCGAACAACCGCTTTTACGGTTTGGGGACGGCAGATATGAAGGGGTTTTTCGCTTTTATTTTAGAAGCCGTTAAAAGCATCGATTGGAGTAAACAGACCAAACCGCTCTACATCTTGGCCACCTGTGATGAAGAAACCACCATGCTGGGAGCGCGTCACTTTACCCAAAACGCCCCTTTCAAACCCGATCAGTGCATCATTGGTGAACCGACTAGCCTGGTGCCTGTTCGTGCCCACAAAGGGCACGTAGCGAATGCGGTCCGCGTCACGGGTAAATCCGGTCATTCGTCGAATCCCGCCCTGGGCGTCAACGCGATTGAGATCATGCATGAAGTGCTGTTTGCCTTAATGCAACTGCGCGATCGCCTCATCAAGGAGTACCACCACCCAGGATTTGATATTCCAACCCCAACCCTCAATTTAGGCCATATCCATGGCGGGGATAGCGCCAATCGGATCTGTGGTTGCTGCGAGTTGCATTATGATGTTCGTCCGCTGCCGGGGATCAGTTTAGATGGTTTAAATAACATGCTGCGCCACGCGCTGCATGAAGTAGAAGCCAAATGGCCAGGCCGTATTGAAATCATTGCGTTACACGAGCCGATCCCAGGCTACGAGTGCCAACCGGATCACCCCTTTATTGCCGAAGTCGAAACGATCTGTGCCACCAGCTCACAAACGGTGAACTACTGCACTGAAGCGCCATTCCTGCAAACACTCTGTCCCACATTAGTTTTAGGCCCAGGCTCAATTGAACAAGCTCATCAGCCTGATGAATACTTAGGGTTTGAGTTTATTCAGCCGACCATAGACATCATCAGTCGCTCGGTTCAACGCTATTGCTTCTAGCTAATTACCCTTATAAAACAAAGCACTACAAGAAAAAGGAACCCTATCAGGTTCCTTTTTTGTTTATTATGCAATCAAAATGAAAGAAAATTTCACATCACGATCACAAACCATGTTTGAAAAATGACCAACATCAAAATGTGGCTTAATTTAAACCATTAACGTGGAGTTTATTTGACTCAGACCGAATATTTTCGCTAGATTGTCTTCTTACAAGCAAAAATGGATGTAATTTTTTTACAAGGCGGGAAGACAATGAATGAAAAATATGCCGCGCTAAAAAGCAATGTGCGTATGTTAGGCCAATTGCTAGGCAATACCATTCAAGAGGCACACGGTGATGCCATTTTGGAAAAAGTCGAAGCGATTCGTCAGCTGTCGAAGTCAGCACGGGGCGGTAATCAGGACGACAGAACTCGTCTTATCAAGGAAATTGAAAACTTACCTGATCACCAGTTAACGCCCGTCGCTCGTGCATTTAACCAGTTCCTCAACCTCACCAATATGGCCGAGCAATATCACACTATCTCACGCCATTGTGAGTCTCATGTGTGTGAACCGGATGCCATCAACTCTCTCTTTGCCAAGCTCAATCAAAACAACATCAGCAAGCTGGATACGGCCCAAGCAGTCCGCGATCTGAATATCGAGCTGGTGTTAACCGCGCACCCAACAGAAATCACTCGTCGCACCATGATCAACAAGTTGGTCAAAATTAATAAGTGCTTATCGAAATTAGAACTCGATGATTTGTCGAGCAAAGAGCGCCACAAGACCGAGCGCCGTTTAGAACAACTTATCGCCCAAGCTTGGCACTCAGATGTGATCCGTCAGCAGCGCCCAACCCCGCTTGATGAAGCGAAATGGGGTTATGCGGTCGTTGAAAACTCACTGTGGGAAGCGGTACCCGAGTTTTTGCGTGAGTTGGATGAACGCATTGAAACCAACTTAGGTGAAGGCCTGCCGATCGACGCGCGCCCAGTGCATTTCTCCTCTTGGATGGGCGGTGACCGAGACGGTAACCCATTTGTTACCCACGATATTACTGAAGAAGTGTTACACCTGTCGCGCTGGAAAGCCGCGGATCTCTACTTCAATGATATCCAAGAGCTGGTTTCAGAGCTGTCGATGACCAAGTGTAACGACCAAGTGCGTGAACTGGCAGGCGACGAGCACGAACCGTACCGCGCCATCCTTAAGCGCTTACGTACCCTACTGACCGATACCCGTGACGTATTAGACGCAAAAATCAATCACACTCCGGCGCCAGAAAAAGCCACCTTACAAGATGCCGAGCAATTGTGGGCACCGCTGTACGCGTGTTATCAATCACTGCACGAATGTGGCATGGGCGTCATTGCCGATGGCTCACTGCTCGATACACTGCGCCGAATTAAAGCCTTTGGTGTCCACCTTGTGCGCTTAGATATTCGCCAAGAAAGCACCCGTCATTCTGACGTTCTGTCTGAACTCACCCGCTACTTAGGTATCGGTGACTACGACCAGTGGAGCGAACAAGATAAAGTCTCTTTCTTAGTTAACGAACTCAGCTCTAAACGCCCACTGCTGCCACGTGACTGGCAACCATCACCTGAAGTCAAAGAGGTGATCGACACTTGTAAGATCGTAGCGAAGCAGCCCCGTGAAGCTTTTGGCGCTTACGTGATCTCTATGGCGCGTACCGCCTCCGACGTATTGGCCGTGCACTTGCTGCTGCAAGAAGCGGGTTGCCCATACCGCATGGACGTGTGTCCGCTGTTTGAAACCTTAGAAGATCTCAACAACGCCGAAGCGGTGATCGAACAGTTGATGTCTATCGACCTTTACCGTGGCTTTATTCAAAACCACCAAATGGTCATGATTGGTTACTCAGACTCAGCCAAAGATGCCGGTGTGATGGCGGCAGGCTGGGCGCAATACGCGGCGATGGAAGCGCTAGTGAAAGTGACTGAGGAAGCGGATGTTGAGCTAACCTTATTCCACGGTCGTGGTGGTACGGTTGGCCGTGGCGGCGCGCCAGCTCATGCTGCGCTACTTTCTCAGCCACCAAAAAGCCTCAAAGGCGGCTTACGTGTCACCGAACAAGGTGAGATGATCCGCTTTAAGCTGGGTCTGCCTGAAGTGGCGGTCAACAGCTTTAACATGTACGCCAGCGCGATTTTAGAAGCCAACCTTCTGCCACCACCTGCACCTAAGCAAGAGTGGCGCGATCTGATGGAAGTGCTATCTGAAGTGTCGTGCGAGTCTTACCGCAATGTAGTTCGCGGCGTGCCGGAGTTCGTGCCTTATTTCCGCGCGGCAACACCAGAGCTAGAGCTGGGTAAACTGCCACTTGGCTCTCGTCCGTCAAAACGTAACCCGAATGGCGGCGTTGAAAGCTTACGAGCAATCCCATGGATCTTCTCTTGGAGTCAGAACCGTTTGGTCTTGCCAGCTTGGCTTGGTGCCGGTGAAGCCATTCAGTATTCTGTCGATCAAGGCCATCAAAGCTTACTCGAAGAGATGTGTCGCGAATGGCCATTCTTCTCCACGCGCCTTGGCATGCTAGAGATGGTGTACTCGAAATGTAATATCGAGATCTCTCGTTTCTACGATCAAAAGCTGACGGATAAGTCACTTTGGCCTTTAGGTGATCAGTTACGTGAACAACTACAAAAAGACATCAAAGCGGTGCTGAATGTAGAAAACAACGAAAACTTGATGCAGAGCGATCCGTGGGGCTTAGAGTCGATTCGATTGCGCAACATCTACGTTGAGCCATTGAACATGCTCCAAGCAGAGCTGCTCTACCGCACTAGACAGAGCGAAAAGCCATCACTTGAGCTAGAAGAAGCACTCATGGTAACCATTGCAGGCATCGCAGCAGGCATGCGCAACACCGGATAGGCAGTTTTTTATTCTGATAGTGAGACAAAAAGCCGCATCATGCGGCTTTTTCTTTTATCATGACGTCTTATTGAGATTTTTATCAGTTTTTTAGGATATTTTGTCTCTCTATTCTACTTTATGCTTATTATTATTGATATGCTTACTGCCCGCTGTAATTTGCATAATAATAACTATCCGCAGCATCAATTAGGTAAATGAAAGTAATGTCTGGCTTACAATAAAGACACATTTACCGCCCTCTAGGTGACACATGGCTTAAAAGGTGACAGAACCGTCGATAACATTATTAAAGACGGGAGTTTGCCAAACACACTGACTATAACGCGACATAGAAGCGCATTAGGTGTTTGAGCATTCAAGTTTTATAGTTTCATTGACTATTGGATTGAAGACATGTCATTACCACACGTAATCCTTACTGTACTGAGCACACGCGATGCTACTGGATACGACATCACAAAAGAGTTCTCATACAGCATCGGCTATTTTTGGAAAGCGAGCCATCAGCAAGTTTATCGCGAGCTAAATAAAATGGCTCAAAATCAGCTTGTTACTTGTGTATTAGAGCCACAAGAAGGCAAACCAGATAGAAAAGTTTATTCTATTACCGAAGAGGGACGTAAAGCTCTCGGCGAATGGTTTGACCAACCTACCGCTCACCCAACCGTAAGAGACGAGTTCTCAGCTAAATTGATGGCATGCGCGGTTCAACCTTCGGCTTCTTTTATTGAGCAGCTTGCAGGATTGATCGAAGAGTCACGCCAACTCATTAGCCATTACCAAGAAATTGAGTCGGTTTATTACGCTAAACCTGCCACTCTAGACAAACAAGCACGACTTGAGCGCCTAACGCTACGTCGCAACTTATTACTTCGCCAAGCATGGGTCGCTTGGGCTGAAGAGTCACTGGCTGAATTGGAAGCCATGGCTTAATAAATAAGTAAGTGGGTTATTGCGCTAGGTGTAGAAGCTAGCGTGATAAACACCAAATATTAAAAGGGGAAGACGCTCACCGTCTTCCCCTTTTTTATGCGACTGAACTCGCCCAAATGCTACTTAGGACGAACCCCTAAGGTATGACACAGTGCGTAAGTCATTTCTGCTCGGTTTAGCGTGTAGAAGTGAAAGTCCTTGACACCTTCTCGGCTTAACACCCGAACCATATCGATAGCTTGGCTCGAGCCGACGATCTGACGTGTAAGCGGATCATCGTCTAGCCCCTCAAACTGTTTGGCCATCCAGCCTGGGATCTTGACGTTGTTCATCCCAGCAAAACGAGAGGCTTGTTTAAAATTCGACACCGGCAAAATACCCGGTACGATTTCCACATCAATCCCAGCGGCGACACAGCGGTCACGAAAACGCAGGTAGCTCTCGACATCAAAGAAGAACTGGGTGATGGCCCGATTCGCCCCCGCGTCGACTTTGCGTTTCAAGTTAAGCAGATCCGCCTGAGCGCTTTTCGCCTCAGGGTGCACTTCGGGAAATGCAGCCACCGAGATATCAAAGTCATGGCGAGACTTAAGCAGCTCGACCAAGTCAGAGGCATACATGTCTGGCGCACCGCCCCCTTCTGGAATATCACCACGCAACGCAACAATACTTTCAATCCCGTTGGCCCAATAGTCATCGGCGATAGTGATAAGCTCTTCACGGCTAGCGTCGATACAAGTTAAGTGCGGAGCCGCCACTAAACCCGTTTGATCTTTGATCTCTTTAATAATGGAATGGGTACGGTCACGCTCACCCGAGTTGGCACCATAGGTCACAGAGACAAACTTGGGCTGCAAGGTTTTAAGGCGGTGAACAGAGTTCCATAACGTCTGCTCCATTTTTTCACTGCTTGGCGGGAAAAACTCAAACGACACGTTAATGTCATCAGACAATTCGGCGATGTTTTGATTCAATGCGTCGATGTGACTTGCGTGTGTATAACCCATGCTTCTCTCCCTGAGATCGCGATTCTGGCGCGAAAATGTCTAATCCATAATGACGTTTAGACGTCTATATGTCCAAAGAATGTCTTTTATCCGAATTAATGTCAACACCATCAACATGAATAATCTTCATAATGAAGTTGAGTGAAATTCAATTCAAGACGATATACCGAATAACACGGTTCAATTTGAACCAAACAAAAACAAAAGGCTCCCACAGGAGCCCATCAATAATCACTATAACAGTGCAGATAAACGGTTTAAATCGGACTGTAGCGCCCCCGCTGTCACTTCACGCCCCGCACCTGGGCCTCGAATAACCAATGGGTTATCTTTGTACCATTTGCTTTCAATCGCGAAGATATTATCGCACGGCAATAAGTTGGCCAGCGGGTGCTCAGCACTCAGCGCTTCAATGCCGACCGTGGCTTTGCCCCCTTTTTCTAACCTTGCCACGTAGCGCAACACTTTATCGTCTCGCTGCGCTTTCTCTAAACGCTCGGCAAGTAGCTGACTTAACACCTCGGCATTATCTAAAAAATCATCCAATGACAAGGACCCGAGCGCCTCAGGCACCAATGACTCTACTCGCACCTGCTCTGGCTCAACATCAAAGCCCGACTCACGCGCTAAGATCACCAGTTTACGCATCACATCGGACCCGTCGAGATCACTGCGAGGATCGGGCTCGGTCAAGCCCTGTTGCCAGGCAAGATCCACTAAATCACTAAATGGAACCGAGCCATCGAACTGCTGAAAAAGCCAAGATAGCGTGCCGGAAAAAATCCCCGATAACCCTTGGATCTCATCACCACTCTCACGCAGATCTCGAACGGTGTGATTGATCGGCAACCCAGCTCCCACCGTCGCGTTGTATAACCAGTGACGGCCCGTTTTGCTAAAGGCATCTTGAACTTGATGGTAAACATCACCCGGCGCTGAGCCTGCGACTTTATTGGCTGAGATCAAGTTTAAACCGTGCTCGGCTATCGCCACATATTGACTAGATAACTTAGCGCTGGCAGTCACATCCAGCACAATGACTTCGTCGTATTGCTGCTGGTGAGACAATTTATCCAGCCACTCTTGGCCATCATTGTGCACCGCCTCATCATCAAACCGCTTCGCGACTTCAGCGGCGTCGATACCTGCAAAATCAAGCCAATAGGTTTGGCTATCGATAACGGCAACCAAGTCAAAACTCTTACCGTGGCGTTTTTCTAGTTCACTTTTCTGCTTGGCAAACAACTCTAACCAGCTTGAGCCAATATTGCCTTTCCCGCACAAGGCGATAGCAATGCGTTTTTGCGCTTGAAACAATTGGCTATGGATACCCGTTAATAGTGGCTGAGTATCAGTAGTACGCAGCACTGCCACCAAGCTCAGCCCCGACTCGGCTTCACAAATAAATTCCACTGGGCTATTTTTAAGTTGCTGGTAGAAACCGTAGCAGTGGTTTGGGTTATTGATGACCCCCGCCCCAACAGCCGCCACCAAAGAGTAGCCCTCTTGAAGCCTTAACTCACCTTCGACCGGTACATCTTGCAAATAAGCGAGTGCTTCACCCGCGACCTCGGCGGTATACGCGAGCAGTAAGCATCCTTTATCGGCCTGCGCCTCAAACGCCAATGGCTGCAGCTGAGCACGGGTTAGCGTTTGCAGCACGTCACTATGCTGACGGGCAAAGTCATGGCCATGAGCAAAGACAATTTTCACCATCAAGACTTCATCGAGTGACGTGATGATCTTCGCCCCGCGGCCAGAGGCCAGCACTCGCTCAATACGGGTCGAGCCTGACTCGGGTAAATGGCTGCAACGCAAATGCAAGTCCATCGCACTTTGCGCGACGGGTTGTAAAGTACGGCTGTGTAACACTGGCGCCGCCAAACGGGCCAACTCGCTGGCTTCATCCAAGCGAAGTAAAGGCAGTAAGCAGGCATCGGGCACTTTACGTGGATCAGAGCTAAACACCCCTGCCACATCGCTCCAAATCGTCACGCGCTGCGCTTCAGCCAGTGCGCCAATCACGGTGGCGGAGTAATCGGAACCATTGCGCCCTAACAGCACGGTTTCGCTGGCATCGTTACTGGCCATAAAGCCGGTGATCACTAAACGGCAGTGGGCGTGCTGGGCCAACGCCGCTTTCATAAGCGGCCATGAGCGCGCTCTGTCCACTTCTGGTTGAGCTCCATGCTCGGCGCGCAAGAAGTCGCGCGAGTCGATCGACGTCGCTTCCAACTGATGATGACAAAGCAGCGCAGCTAATAGGCGCGCAGACCACACTTCGCCATGCCCCAACGCTGCCGACTGCTCGGTGCTACTTAGTGGCGCAATGAGCTCACCTAATGCGGAAAACTCTCGGTTTAACTGATCGAGTAAAACGGCGGCACGTTCAGCAGGTAATAACGATTGAACTAACTGAGTTTGAAATTGGCGCAGCTCTTGTAGATGTTCGTGGGCAATTCGGCCATCTTTATCCAGCGCTTGAAGCCAGGCCAGAAGTTGGTTAGTGGTGCTGCCTGCGGCCGAGACCACCACCAGATCGTCTGGCTGAGAATACTCACGCAAAATATTCACCACGCGCAGATAACACTCTGAATCTGCAAGGCTACTACCACCAAATTTGTGTAGCTGACGTTGTCGACTCATTAACCTTCTCCCTGTGCCAATGTGAATGCTTGGTCAAGGTCAGCGATAAGATCTTGCACATCCTCAAGCCCCACCGAGAGGCGCAGTAATTGAGTGGTGATACCCGCTTCCAGTTGGGCTTCATCGCTCATTGCGCGATGGGTCATTGAGCTAGGATGACAGATCAAGCTCTCGACCCCCCCTAACGATTCCGCCAATGAAAATAGCTTAAGGTGACCGACAAATGCTTTGAGCGACTCAAAACTTCCCGCATACTCAAAGCTCAACATCGAGCCAAAACCCGACTGCTGCTTTTTGGCAATGTCATGACCTGGGTGAGCCGCTAAGCTCGGGTGATAAACCTGCCCCACTAAAGGCTGAGTTTGCAAGTAATCCAAAATCAGGTTAGCGCTCTCTTCATGAACTCCCATCCTTGCCGCCAAGGTGCGCAAACCACGCAGTGTCATATAACTATCAAATGGGGTACCTGTCGCTCCTAAGCAGTTGCCCCACCACGCCAAGTCTTCCGCCTGTTGCGCCGTTTTGGTCACGATAACGCCACCAATCACATCCGAGTGGCCATTAATAAACTTGGTGGTTGAGTGGATGACAAAGTCGGCACCGAGCAATAACGGCTTTTGGTACACCGGGGTTAAAAAGGTATTATCGACCGCCACCAGAGCGCCAACTTGATGCGCTTTCTCACAGGTCGCTTGGATATCCACCACTCGCACCAACGGGTTAGACGGGGTTTCGAGTAACAGCAACTTAGGCTTCTTCGCCAGCGCCGCCTCTAAGGCTTGCTGATCAGACTGATCAACAAACTCAACTTTAAAATCGCCTTTCAAGGCCCGCGTATTAAAAAGGCGGTAGCTACCGCCGTAGCAATCATGTGGCGCCACGATCAGATCGTCTGGGCCTAAAAAGGCGCTCACCCATAAATTAAGCGCGGCAGTTCCAGTGTTGGTGATCACCGCCCCTGCGCCAGATTCTAGGTCGGACAATGCCTGTTCTAACTGACCTCGGTTAGGGTTTCCAGAGCGAGTGTAATCATATTGAGGAACGTCACCAAACGCGGGAAAGCCGTAATTGGTGGAAAGATAAATAGGGGGAACGACGGCATGATACTGACTATCAGCCTCTATACCAGTGCGTACAGCAATGGTCGCGGGTTTGCGATCACTCATAGGGTTGGTCTTCCTTTCCAAAATCCGTTTTATCTGTTATACCAAGAACTGCTGCCGGATAACATACGGTGTCGTGCTTTTGCTGGCACTATTGCCACTTAACACCTACTTTAACCCTCCCAATTTAGGACGTCAACACTTCTAGACGTCTATATGTCTTTGCTTATGGCGGTAAAAGTCGCTAAAATCATTACTCAGATTGATACTAATGCGATAACTTGTTGATTGCTTAGTGTCCAACAACCAGATCATAAAAAGAAACGAAGGTGCGCAATGGCGGATTGGAATGGCGAGTACATTAGCCCATATGCTGAGCATGGCAAAAAAAGTGAACAAGTAAAAAAGATTACGGTATCGATCCCGCTTAAAGTATTAAAAATACTCACCGATGAACGAACCCGCCGTCAGATCAACAATCTACGCCATGCGACCAACAGTGAGCTGCTATGTGAAGCGTTTTTGCACGCCTACACAGGCCAACCGCTGCCAACCGACGAAGATTTACGTAAAGACCGCCCTGATGATATTCCCGCGGAAACCAAAGCGATGATGACTGAGATGGGAATTGAGTTTGAAGCGTTTGATGAAGAGTAAAGCGTAGGTTACAGGTTACAGGTTACAGGTTACAGGTTACAGGTTACAGGTTACAGGCTGCGTTTTTTTACCGTAACCCGTCAACCTGTAACCTTGTTGTTTATGCCATATAGTTTTCTGGCATCTCGATGCGTGCAACGCCCGAGTTAATCGCCGCTTGAGCAACCGCTTTAGCTACGCGTGGCAACAAACGTGGGTCCATCGGCTTAGGAATGATGTAACCGGCGCCAAATTCTAACTCGGCCACCCCTGCCGCTTTTTTCACTTCTTCCGGCACTGGCTCTTTTGCCAACTGACGGATGGCCTCAACCGCAGCAAGCTTCATCTCGGTGTTGATCTCACTGGCGCGCACATCAAGCGCTCCACGGAAAATAAACGGAAAACAGATTACGTTGTTCACTTGGTTCGGATAATCACTGCGCCCCGTGCCCATGATCAGATCGTTGCGCACTTGATGCGCAAGCTCCGGCTTTATTTCAGGATCTGGGTTCGAGCACGCAAACACTACCGGCTTATCCGCCATGAGCGTTAACGCTTCTGCTGGTAGCAAGTCTGGCCCTGATACGCCTAAGAATAAGTCCGCGCCTTCAATCACATCTTCAAGCGTGCGCTTGTCGGTGTTGTTAGCAAATAGCTTTTTGTATTCGTTAAGATCGTCTCGACGAGTGTGGATCACGCCTTTGCGATCCAGCATGTAAATCTTTTCACGCTGCGCGCCACATTTGATCAACAGCTCCATACACGCCACCGCTGCTGCGCCAGCGCCTAAACAAACAATCGTCGACTCTTCGAGCACTTTGCCTTGCAGTTCGATAGCATTCAGCATGCCCGCCGCAGTCACAATCGCCGTACCGTGTTGGTCATCATGAAAAACCGGCACATCACAACGTTCGATCAATTGACGCTCAATCTCGAAGCAATCTGGCGCTTTAATGTCTTCTAAGTTAATACCACCAAAGGTATCGGCGATGTTGGCAACCGTATCGACAAACTCTTCAATCGTGCGGTGCTTCACTTCAATGTCAATTGAGTCTAAGCCTGCAAAGCGCTTAAACAGCAAAGACTTGCCTTCCATTACTGGCTTGGAGGCCAGCGGGCCTAAATTACCTAAGCCCAAAATCGCGGTGCCATTTGAGATCACCGCCACCATGTTGCCCTTAGCGGTGTACTTGTAAACGTTGTCTGGGTTGTGCGCAATTTCTCGCACAGGCTCAGCCACACCAGGGCTGTACGCGAGGGCTAAGTCTTCTACCGTATCAGCAGGCTTGGTCAGCGCAACGGCAATCTTACCTGCGGTTGGAAACTCATGATAATCGAGGGCTTGTTGACGAAAGCTGGCTTGGTTGTTGTCTTCAGACATGCTGGCTAGATCCTAATGGCTTGATGAGGTTACAAAAACGTTAACTAGCCACCAATAGTAATAGATGTCGAACCAAGTTCCTAGGTGTAATGTCAATAAGATTGATAAGCAGTTGTGATAACAGTAAGAGGTCGGTAGATAAATGCGAACGAGTTCAAGTTCGGAGCAAGAGAGGCGAGTAAAACGGAGAAAATAGCAAAAGAAAAAAGGACGCCGAGGCGTCCTTTTTCTTAATTTGGTCGTATTACGAAATTCGTAATTACTTGCTGCTAAGAGCACCAAAACGCTTGTTGAAGCGATCAACACGGCCGCCAGTATCAACGATACGTTGCTTACCAGTGTAGAACGGGTGACATTTGTCACATACGTCTAGGTGGATAGATTCTTTAGCTAGAGTTGAGTTGAACTCAAAAGTGTTGCCGCAAGAACAAGTTGCTTTAACAGCTTTGTATTCTGGATGGATACCAGTTTTCATGGGATAACCTCAGTTAGGCCGTGTCGCCATCCGATTCTAAGCCGGACACCACACGTAGTTTCAAAATAGTCGATGCAAAAGTATGCATCGCTCAAGGCGCAGTATAGTAATGAAACTTGTAAGATGGATCAACCAATTTGATAGTTTTTTCGCCATTTATTCACGATTCCCCCTCCTGACACCACGCGTTCGACCGCGCTTGGCTTATTTCTCGTATTTTTAAATCGATTTCATTACTATAGAGCACTCATTTTGCTACGTGATCAGCCACCATTTATGCGTCCAACCATTGCCCAAGTTGCCCTCCCCGTCCCTCTCGACAAGCGATTTGATTACTTGATCGCCGATGGGCAGTTCCCCGTCATTGGCGGGCGGGTTTCGGTGCCTTTTGGCCGGCAAACCTTAGTCGGTATTGTCACCGCGCTGGTGCATGACTCCGACTTTTCACTCAGCCAACTTAAACGCATTAAACAGGTGATAGATAACC
>Ga0209379_10001687_pt1 | contig 14115 bp, 15 predicted proteins | sample tdDd001_FD_187124 | JGI IMG/M metagenome (GOLD analysis project Ga0209379, IMG submission 187124) | Marine sediment microbial communities from the Atlantic coast under amendment with organic carbon and nitrate - tdDd00.1 (SPAdes)... | ecosystem: Environmental > Aquatic > Marine > Coastal >...
GATGACTGACGGTGTGTTATAACCTGCGCCTGTTTCAAGTAATACGATCTTCTTGTTACTGTTTTTCCCCAGCCATTTCATCAATCGCTGATACTCATTTTTATACGGTGCCTCAATAAAAGAGCCATCTATACGCACATTGAGAAACATAGTACCACCACAATTAGGACAGTGTGGAACGGCATCTTCATCCGTTAATACTTGTTCTTCGGTATCTAGCGACTGCTGCATTTTGTGAAAAAATGGCTCTATGTCCCACACCTCATTAGTGCAAGGTTCCGTACATTGGATCTTGCCATAGCTGCCCTGTGGACTGTAGATCCGCGATCTATCAAACCCATTTTTATGAAACATCTGGTCTACATTAGAGGTCATAACGAAATAGTCTTTATCTCCAATCAGTCGCCTTAACTGCTGGTACAACATATTGATCTTTTGTTGGTAGTACACGTAATCCAAGTGGACAGTGTAATAACCCCACTGCTCAACTTGAGTCCAGTAAGGGTAACCCATTAACTGATACTGCATGCTGAACCCTTTTTTCACCCAGCCGGGGAAAATGTCAGCAAACTTCTTAGTATCTGTATAATTGATGCCTGCCGCTGCGGTCAAACCAGCACCGGCACCTATTATTACTGCTTCAGCAGATTGAATGAATTCAGCACACTGTTTGACTACTGATGATTGCATTAAATTCGACATAGCATCTCCTCAATAAAAAGTTGGTAGCAATGGTGGTCTCTATCAGAAAAAACATTAAATACGACATAATCTAGCTGTTCCTGATTATTTTTTAGCCACTCACAAACTGTGGTAACTGCAGTCTCAGTAGCCTCTTCTATCGGATACCCAAACACCCCAGTTGAAATTGAGCAAAAGGCGATGCTACGAATTGGCTCAACCAGTGCACATACTTCCAAACAGCTTTGATAGCTCTTTGCCAACCCCTGATGATGAGCCTTGGTGAGTTCGCCTTGCACTATAGGACCAACGGTGTGGATAACAAACTGAGAAGGCAAATTGTATGCTCGCGTGACCTTTGCACAACCGGTTTCTTCCTGCTTATTTTGTTTTTCCATAATGGTATGACAATCATCTCTAAGCTGAACACCCGCTTTAGAATGAATCGCATTATCTATACATCCATGCAGTGGCTGAAAGCAGCCTAACAATTGGCTATTGGCAGCATTCACTATTGCATCTATTTTTAAGCTTGTTATATCCCCCTGCCAAAGCACCACTTTTGTATTATTAATGGTGAAAAATGGTTTCTGAGCTAGCCGTTCTCCAACAACAAGCCCACTTTCGCTCAGCTCTGCTTGCAGTAGAAAGTTTAAGTGATGAATTCCTTTTTCAGATAAAGAGTGTGGTGCTAATACGTTTAATGCCGCATGAAGAAGTTCCCTTTTCTGCGGATATCCATTTGTCTGAACCACACCAAACTCATGAATAACTGATTGAAGTTCTACCAAGAGTAAATCGACAATATCTTCTTTTTCTACCGAACTGAGTACAACGGCCTGACATGTATAAGGCTCAAGCAACGCTATTTTATTTTGATATTGATGAATATTCACAAAATCCCCTAATAGATAGAAGCAATGAGAGAGATAAGTATTATTTAACAAAAAAGAAAAACCGTGGCGATACGGCAGCCACGGTTTACCGGAAGATTGATTTAGCTTAGAAACCAAATTTGCCGTTGTTGTTTTTCCATGCTTCTTTCGCTGGAATGGGCTCAATAGTGTCCCAGTGCTCTACAATTTTGCTGTTTTCAATGCGGAATAAATCATAGAAAGAAACGTGTTCGCCTGCAAAGCTCCCCTCACTGATACTCAGTACAAAGTTACCTTCACCCAATACAATATGGTTTTGTGTATACACCATTTTAATGCCTTGTTTCGCCATCTCTTCCAGCGCTTTGCCTAAACCTGAGAGGCCATCAGCAATCGCTGAATTGTGCTGTAGATAGTTGGCATCACCGTCATCAATAAAACGACCAAGTTGCGCGAAATCGCCTTTAACAAGAATCGAATCAACAAAGTCAGCAACGAGTGCTTTATTTTCCTCTGTCTTGTCTAAATCGTTCACTGCTTTTGGGCCATCTAGCTGAGTGCGACCACTTGGGTTTGGTGCACTTTTTTCTGCCAGATTATCCCAGTGCTCGACAATTAGACCATCTTCAAAACGAAAGACATCAAAACCAACTTTAGGGCCGAAGAAATTGTAACCAGTATGGGTAAATACGTAATCACCATCTTGGAAAGCACGTTTTACATCAACCTTTGCGCTGCCTTCAGGAAGTGCCTGAAGTACTTCACCAAACCCAGCAAGGCCATCACCCACTGCCAGGTTGTGTTGAGTGTATTTGTTTGGATTTACATAAGTTACAGCCTGCTGGTCTCCCGTTTCAATGCTGTTAAGAAGAGCAACGGCTTTTTCTTTGTTAGATAGACTCATTGTATTGTCCTCAGTTGTAACTTGACTTGTGCATGCCGCGCACACTAAAACTGTTGTGGCTAAAACAGCCGATATACCTTTTTTCATGATTATTACCTCTTGTTAAAGTGAGCGAATAATAATCAAAATGGATAAAACTTACATGGTCAGTATAGGCGCCAGAATGGTCAATCACGAACCTTCAAGTTGTTTCTGAAAATATAATTGAGTGTATTTTTTTAAGGTCGAGAAACCTTACCGCTATGATGATAGCGACAAAATCTAGAAGGGATCTTAAAGCGGAAATGATAGGCCTTATTGCGAAGATGGATGTACCAAACCTTGTACCAATTAAGGAAGTTAATCTTGAAGCGCCTGCAATACACCCACTTACTGAATGGTTAGTTAACCGCTAAGCCGGTAACAAGGAGTCGACTGAAATGAATAAGGTTAATTGATTATACCTACCGATAATGGCCCCTGAACTTTAAAAAAATAAGAGCTCAGGGTGACATTAATCTATTCGACATGATGATATGAGTGGGTTGGAGTTATTCAACTCTTATCGAGATCATATCAAGCCCGTAGCCCGTAGCCCGTAGCCCGTAGCTAAAACCTAGAGCGTCTTCTCAGCCGCAACCACAGAGATCTCAACCAGCAAGGCTTCTCTTGCCATCTTTGCCGCTACGCAGGCGCGTGCAGGCGCATGGCCTTCGGGTACCCAGGCATCCCATACCGCATTCATCTCGGCAAAGTACGACATATCTTTGACATAGATGGTTGCCGATAAGATGTGCTCTCTGTCGCTACCGGCTTGCTCCAGTAGGGCGTCCACTTTATCTAACATAGTTTGAGTCTGCTCTGTGATACCTTGCTCGGCATCCTTACAGACCTGACCACACAGGTAGATGGTGCCATTATGCTTAACGATACGGCTCATACGCATGCCGGTTTCTATACGTTCTATAGTCATTTTCGTCTCAAGTTAGGGGGTGGAAAGTTCAATAGCAGGAATAGTAACGTCCAAACGAATTTTAAGCGAGTGGCTTCGATGCCTGTTCAAAGCGGTTTGAACAGGCCTGTGAAGAAAGGCCTTTGAATGAAGACGCTACTATGCAAATGCTATGCGTTAGTGGATATATTCAATGAGGTTGATAGAGCTTAATCCTATCAACAATTCTTTCTCGATCGTCCGGTGAAAAACACCTCAAATCACACGATATCTTGTTGTTATCACCGCCATGGAAGCATAAATTCCTCAACGGGAAGCGAATAGACTTAGGCATTTTAACCTTAGTAATTTGCTGCCAGCACAATTCACGCTGTTTACCTCTGGCTTGATACCTCACTCCAAGATGGTCTACCTCAAGTTCGTTTCGCCAGGGGCGATGCCGCAAATTCAGATAAACCAATGAAAGAAGTTCTGCACACAAAACTCCAATAAAACTCCAAACAGCCACTCTTACTATTTGATTATTTGTTAGTTCGGTGCTTGCAAACTTTGCACCTAACCCCGCACTGAATGCCATATAAAGATTTAGGCTGATCCAGTACCACCCATACTGAAAAGGTGTTTGGCTTATTTTCATCGATGAACTCCATCTCGAGACCAGGCTAGCTTTCCATAAATACTAGTCTTAATACTATCCATAAATAGATTGGCCTGGTCTCAATCTATTTCCCTAATCAGGATTTACTCTCTTCCAAGCCTATGCTGTTCATCCAGTGATCGAAGTCCATCATATTTCCCGGTAACACAACCCGGCTGGCTCCACTGCTCAGACCGTCGAACTGCTTAAGGTATTGAGCACCAAGCTGCATACGAACCACATTCTTACCACCGGGGGCGGCGATAACGGTAGCCATCCGTTCGATAGACTCGGCGGTGGCCTTGGCGATCGTTAAAATCTCCTCCCCCTTACCTTCCGCTTCGTTGATCCGTTTTTGCATCTCACCTTCCGAGAGGTTAATCATCTCCGCCTTGATACCTTCGGAGCGATTAATCTTACTCTGCTTATCCCCCTCACTTTTCGCCAACAATGCACGGCGCTCACGCTCTGCATTCACCTGCATCTCCATGGCGTTCTTCACCGTTTCCGGTGGGGTAATATTCTTTATCTCGTAACGATGTACGCGAATCCCCCACATGGCACCGGCCTGATCGAGAACTTCGACCACCTTGGCGCTGATCACGTCACGCTCTTCGAAGGTGCGGTCAAGATCTAAGGTCCCGATCACCGATCGAGTGGTGGTCTGAGCCAACTGTATCGCGGCGTAGCGGTAATCTGTCACACCGTAGCTGGCCTTAACCGGATCGACGACCGAAATATAGATAACGCCATCGACTTCAACATTCACTTCATCGCATGAGAAGCACTCTTGGGGAGGAACATCGATAGTCTCCTCTTTAAGATCGTGAATGTAGGAGACCTTGTCTACAAAAGGAACTAAGGCATGAAAACCTGCATCTAATGTCGAATGATATTTACCAAGACGCTCTACGATATAGGCCGACTTAGTCGGCACTAAACGAATCGATTGAAACAGCTTAATAATAAAAACGGCAAAGATAAGCCCCCAGATACCCAATACGATTAGATCTGTATTTATGCCTGCAATCATGAGCGACCTCCTTTCATTTGATTCGAATTGAGTGAATTTGAGCCTGTAGAACCGCTACTCACGGCATGAGTCACCTGCTCCATACCTTCGAAGAAGCCCTCTAACTTAGCCATTTCGGCCGGAACAACGGAAATTTCGGCCTCATTGAGTATTTTGCCTACCTGACCGATAAACTGCTCCTTAAGCTGCATATTCATCGCTTCGTTGCCGCCGTCTAACGCCAATGCGGTTGAGACAAGCTCCATCCCCTCGGCCTTAGCCTTGGCAATAATACTGATTTGTTGCGCCGTACCTTTAGCCTCGTTGATGCGTTTCTGTTTCTGTCCCTCAGAGATATTAATGGCTTCTTGTCGTTCACCTTGAGAGAGGTTAATCATCGCGGCCTTTTCGGCATTAGCTAAGGTGATCTCCGCGCGTTTACTACGCTCGGCTTCCATCTGTTTCTCTAAGGTGTGGATCACCTTACGAGACGGGGTAATATTCTTTATCTCATAGCGAAGCACTTTAATCCCCCAAGGATCTGAGGCTTTATCGATCTCACGTACAATCGACTCATTGAGACTGTCTCTCTCAGAGAAGGTCTGACTCAGGGACAACTTACCAATTTCAGAACGCATCGTCGTTTGCGCCAGGTTCACCGCAGCGAGACGGTAATTTTCGATACCATAGCTCGCCAGTTTGCCATCCATCACCTTAAGGTAGACTAAACCATCGACCTCGAGCTGAGTGTTATCTTTCGAGATACAACTCTGCGGCGGTACATCCAACACCTGCTCACGGATCTCATGCTTATAGGCCACACGGTCGAAGAAGGGAATTAGAAAATGAAAACCGGGCTTAAGCACAGCCCTAAATTTACCCAAACGTTCGATCACATTGACCTCACGCATAGGGACAATTAACAACAGCTTATAGAGAATAAAAAAGACAAACAGGACAAAGATTGTAAATACAAACATAGATTCCTTCCTTAACTTAAACTAACTGCATTTAAATGAACTGTGCACTAAAAACCTGAGCCCAAAAGTAGGGCTTATCATCAAGCTCGTTGAGTCAGACATAACTTCTCATGGTTAACGACTCATGTTTACTTCGTCTGGACAGGGTTCGACAACTAAGGCGATATTATCCCGGCAGATGATCCTGACGCGAGTACCCGCCACAATTTCGCTACCATCACCTAGTGCAGACCATTCGATCCCTTGAAACTCAATTCGCCCCTGATGCTGTGCAGGACCGATAGTCTCTTTGACGACAGCAGTCTGATTATAGATGTCCAACTCCTCATCGGTATTATCTACGTGAGAATCTCCACCGACCAGTTTTTGGGTGAGCTGCCTGAAACTTAACAGCAGTACGATAGAAACGATAAACCAGAGTGTAAGGCTTTGCACAATTCCTTCGACTAATCCAATAGCCAGTGCCGATGCGACAACCAGACAGGCCCCACCGAGCAAGATGACAATTCCCCCGGGAATAATGATCTCAGCCAGCATCAATGCCAGTCCAATGCAGCCCCAGATAATGATGGGATTTGATAACTCCATATTTCCCCCCTGAAATGTGAGTATCCGTCAAAACACTATATCAGTTGTTTCAGCCCTTCGCGACATAATATGTCACAAATGATTTCATTATGATTATAACCCCTAATTTATCGGGCATTTATGCCGATTTATCCCAAAATGGTAACAAACCCTTTGAACAATAGTACCTTTATGAATATATTCTCCGCCCTATGAGGTGGATGCTCAGCAGCCATCTCAATTTAACTTCGCCGTACCCTTGGCGATCGGTGTTTTCAACAATCAATAAATGCATCTCAGAGTGCAAAGATTGTCATAGATAGCGGCCCGGTGGCTGCATTAATAAAAAGGTAATGAGATGAACAAAAAATGGCTTTTACTCGCGCTTCTCGCCGCTCCACAGGCAATGGCCGATGATATGATTCACTGGTGGGATGCCAGTGTGACCGCCTTATACGGTGATAATTACGATTTAGCGCCTTCCGATAAGCAAACGACTTTCACCTTCGAAACTGCCGGCGCATGGCAATACGGTGACTGGTTTGCGTTTCAGGACCTAATCTATTTCAACGGTTCGAACGTCAGTAGTGACAGCACGACCTACGGCGAGATTACGACTCGATTGAGTGCCGGGAAAATTTCCGGTAAAGAGATCGGTTTTGGCCCAATTACAGATCTATCTCTGGCCATGACTTTCGAAGAAGGTGAAGGGCCGGTTAAGAGCTTCCTGTATGGTCTTGGCATGGACATAGCTGTCCCTTACTTTAGCTATTTCCAACTCAATACCTATCGACGTGACGCCATCAGTAGCGGCAATATCAGCGATGGTTGGCAGCTCACTCCCGCCTTTAGAATGGACTTTCCCGTTGGCAATTCGAACATAGTATTCGATGGTTTCTTTGACTGGGTATTCTCTGCCGATAACCAAGGCTATGAAGAGAACTTCCACTTCAACCCTCAACTAAAATATGACCTGGGCGCGGTCATTTTCGGAAGCCACAAGCAAAACACATTCCTTGTCGGTGTCGAGTATGATTACTGGAAGAACAAGTACGGTGTGAAAGGCGTCGATCAAAACACCTATTCTGTCATCGCTAAATATCATTTCTAATTTTTGCTGAAATGACAGATGGATGTTATCCGTTTGCATTGATTAAGAAGCAAGATCAAAAAAGGCGCCTTAGGCGCCTTTTTATTAACTCAAACCATCAATGAGCTAACTGCAGGGAAGCTCAACTTAACAGATTTAAGCCAGTAATTTTTTCGCTGCAGCAACAACGATAGAAACTGCACTCACTTCAGTTTTCTTCATCGTCGCTTCATCAGGGATCTCTTGCTGTGTACGGTTTACAATCACACCCGCAACACATGCCGCACGCCAACCTTGTGAAGCACACATGGTAAATAGCGTCGAAGATTCCATCTCATAGTTAAGCACACCAAGGTCCTGCCATTCTTGCATCATTCCTCTGTACTGACGCGTTACACGACCAGAGACGGTATCGTAACGATCTTGACCAGGATAGAAGGTATCTGAAGAGGCTGTAATACCAATGTGTGGTTCCAGACCTGCGTCACGAGTGGCTTCAACCATAGCTGTAGTACATTCGAAGTTAGCAACGGCTGGGTACTCCATAGGAGCGAAGTGAAGACTTGCGCCATCGAGTCGAACCGAAGCTTGAGTTACGATAACATCACCAACATTCACTTGAGGTTGGATAGCGCCGGTAGTACCAACACGCAGGAAGGTCGTGACACCTAGCTGAGCCAGCTCTTCAACTGCGATAGAGGTCGAAGGTCCGCCAATACCGGTAGAGCATACAACGACAGGCTTGCCATCAATATAAGCAAGGTAACTTGTATATTCACGATGACTGGCAAGGAACGTGGCGCCTTCCATCAACTCGGCAATTCTCTTAACACGCTCTGGATCACCAGGCACAATGGCCAAGTTCGCCCCATCCAACATTTTCTTGGTCAATCCCAAGTGAAATACATCTGACATTATGAAAACCCCTTTCAATTTTGATAATAAAATTCTTCTGTTTGCGACTTTAACCTAGTATCGAAGCCAAAAAGGTTAGCTCGATCACACTTTATTGGGCAACAGGTAAATGTTTTGATGTAATGCAGTTACTAAAACGATTCATCTGCATTAACAAACTGCGTCGCTCACAGACACAGATCGAGATATATAGGTTCAGTACCAGTATAGGCGGCTTTAAAAAATAAGGAGTTATACCTGTCATTATCTTCACCATCCACGGATAAGCAGAGATCGCACTGCTGACACTCCCCCATCGAGCAGATATTTATGATGGATTTTCAATTGTTGATCGCCATCACATTTGGCGGTCAACAATCGCGCTAATTTAGACATAAACAAAATAAAAAAGGAGGAGATAACAACGATGTTTCCAGAATACAGAGAGCTCATCACTAAACTAAAGTCCGAAGACGCGCACTTCCTGAAGAAGTTTAACAAGCATAATGCGTTAGATGATGAAATTAAGGAGTTAGAGCAACACAGTGCCAGTGGCTTTACCAATGAGGTTCATGAGCTCAAGAGAAAGAAGCTTCACCTTAAGGAAGAGATTCATACGATTTTAAAAAATACACCACAGATGATTTAGTGCACTCGTTTAAAATTATAGAAAATAGCGCAAACGGTTTGAATCATAAAATAAAAATGGGCAATTAAGCCCATTTTTTATGTCTATTTAATGAAAACGAGAGCCCGCTATCTCAAAGCTTTAATAAGTTCAGCACTCGAGTCGAAGGTACTCACACTCATTACCTTTAAACGATCTAACTTAATCAAGGTTGCCTGATCTTTTTCAGAAGGCAACAAACGTGTCGTTTCTCCCTCTCTATCCAGTGCCATGGAAAACGGAAGATCTTTCATTTGAGGAATAGCGACAAACTTAGCAATCAAGGAAGGCATGCCACTTATATCAGCGACATAAACCAGCTTATCTGAGGCTTGTTTTTGCTCAGCCGTCAGCACTTCCAGTGCCTCTTTAATAATATCTCCGCCCTTCATGTTACGGCTAAAAAGCAGTGTCTGGGTTCCCTCAGAGACAGTGATCTCATTTTCAAACTGGTCCTGAAGTTGTATCTGAGAAACCAGATCTCCTTCCGCATAAGATGATGCCTGAGCAAAGCTGGTCAACAGAGTACAGATAACGAATAACAGGGTTCGCATGCTTTTATTCCTAGCTAGGTCTTGAGTTCATTCTAAACATTAACTTAGTCAGCTTAAAACCACATTAAAATTATGGATAATTCATGATCCACTTCACCTAGTATTAATGCCAAGCCCTAAAGCCTGAAAACTAGTATCAAAATGACTACAATTCTTCTACTAATATATCTAGAATTCAGTAATCTATTTATTATTCAATTCATGTAATTTAAAGGTCGATACCATGAAGGAAGATCAACTCGCGCAAGAGATTCAGCAACTGCAAAATGTCTATACGCTGATCACTGAGTTTTTGGTTCAATACAGTTTTCGCCTTGTGGGTGCACTACTGATTTTTCTTGTCGGCCTATGGCTCGCCTCTAAGGTCGCTAACCTGGTCACAAGGCAGTTCGAAAAACACAACATCGACATCACCCTAAGCAATTTTGTCAGCAACTTAGTACGCATCCTTATCGTTGCCATGATCGCCATCATTGCTCTTGGAAAACTGGGGATAAGTGTCACTCCTATGATTGCGGCTATTGGTGCAGCCTCATTGGGAGCCGGTCTTGCAATTCAGGGAATGCTCTCTAACTATGCCGCAGGTATTACCATCATAGTGACCCGCCCTTTTATTATCGGTAATACCATTACAGTTAAGGAGGTAACCGGTGTCGTGCAGGATATCCATCTGGGTTTAACGGTACTGACTAACGAAGAGGGAGAGCAGATCAGTATCCCCAATAAACATATCGTTGGAGAGATACTGCACAATTCATTTGAAAATAAGCTGGTAGAAACCAAATTTAATATTAACTATCAGTCAGATCCCGAAGCAGTTATTGAACTCGCAAGAAAAATACTGACCGATAGCCCACAGGTCAATCAAGACAAGCCGCCTCATATAGGGATCAACGGTTTTAACAGTATCGGCATCGAGATAGGGATCCGGTATTGGGTTCCCACCGAACGCTATTATCAAAACAAATATCAAGCCAACTTAGCTATATATAAGGCACTTCACTCAGCCGGAATCGAGATCCCATGTCCGGTAAGAGAAGTTCATATAGAGAGATAACTAATTCTGTTGTTTCGCTGGATCTTGCTCTAATACTGGGCAAGATTTAAAGTGAGTATTAAAGTCCCCGCTGCCACTCCTGTCTTAAGCCGCTCAACTGCGGCTTAGTCATGGCCTGCTCCACTTCGGCAACCAGCCTGTCCTTGTCTTTACCTAAGGTCCCTTTCAGCACAAGATAATTTGAGGCGTGGTCCGAGCGGAAAATCGTTTTATCAAGCTCAAGATGTTTCAATAGGGTATGCATCTCGACGAACAAACCCTGTTGGTCCGGTAACTGAAAATGCCCATCGAAGCTCGCATCCATACGCTCAGTCCCCAGAGGCAGTGTGACCACTAAGGTCGAGAGATACTCAGGCTGAGCCGCATTCATTAATTTAGCCGAATTGATGGCATGTTGCTGTGATAAATCGGTGCCGCCGAGTCCATTTAAAATCATCACCGAAGATTTAATGCCTGCCGCTTTTATCTTTTTCAGTGCCGCGAGTGAAGACTCATAAGTTTCACCTTTCTCTATCCGGCGCAACACCTCATCATCACCACTCTCGCAACCAATATAGAGCAGAGATAAACCCAGCTCCCGCAAGCGTGACAACTCTTCAACCGTCTTGTTCTTGAGATTTCTTGGCAGACAGTAACTACTGATCCGGGTGACGTCTGGCAGGTGCTCACGGATCAATAAACAGATGGCCTCTAGTCTGTCGAAGGGCAAGCTCATCGCATCACCATCGGCGAGAAACACCCGATGAACTAAGCCATCACTGCTCGCAACACTAGTAATGTCAGCTGCAATCTTATCCAGCTTCTGCGCCCTAAAACGTTTCTGCGGCGCGGTATACATATCGCAAAAAGTACAACGATTCCAGCTGCAACCGTTAGTCACTTGCAGAATAAGTGACTTCCACTCCGACGGCGGGCGAAACAGAGGCTCAATATAATTCAAAGGCTAACACTCCTTAAAAAGAACACGCAATAATGAGTAACACAATAGTCATCCCTACGTCCACAATCCATAAATAGCATCCACAAACACTCAGGTTTAAACTTAATTTACGCGGGAGCTCACCCTAACAAAAAAAGATAACAACTTGTATTATAAATACTTTATAAAACAGCCATAAATGTATCTGCTACTCACTCTCTCACCAACATTGACAGTTACTAATAAAGAAAAAACCGATAAGATGTGAGCAAAGTCGCATGTTTGAGTAATAACTACTTAAAATTAGGTAGGCCTTGATCTGGTTCAATTTTCACTCAAACACTATTTGTTAACATGCATGAGTTTTCAGTTTGCATGAATTTTTAGCAAACTACCCCTTTCTCATTTGGGAAAATCAAGACAAGACAGGCGCATCGGCCTGCATACGTAAAGAATAATAATTATGCAAATAGCGCAACAACAGAAAGACAGAAGAGAGACAAATCTGCATCATGACGTTCATTGGGATTCTATGACTGCAGAGCAGAAAATTGCTCTCTATAACCTGCACCGATTTGGTTATCGGCTGTTGTTTGTTCGTCATCTGCATTCTGGACCTCTGGCTGTGATCTCTCAGCAGAATCATCTGGCAACGATCGGTGCTCATGGTGAAGTTGATTACAGAACAGATATCCAACTCAGGGACTAATCTCAACGAAACTGTTGGATTATTACTCAGAAAGGAGCACCGATAGGTGCTCCTTTTATTTATTACGAGCGATATAACATATCCAGATGCGGGATCCCATCTTCCAGATAGACTTCGGAGACCGGCTCAAAACCCAGCTTTTGATAAAATGCCTTGAGGTACTCCTGACCGCCCAACTGAATATTCTGTCCGGGCCACAGTTTCTTTGTCAGCCTGATGGCCTCGCTCATCAATGAATGCGCGACTCCACCGCCTCTGGCCTGCTCTGCTACAACCACACGCCCGATGCTGGCATCGGCATAGCTGACTCCGGGTGCGAGTAATCGAGCATAAGCCACTAGCTCTCCCCCATCATTTCGCCCAAGCAGATGACGGGTTTCACTATGGCGGTCCTTTTCATCTAATTCAGGGTAGGGACAGTTTTGCTCAACCACAAAAATGTCGACCCTAAGCTTTAATGACTCATACAGTTCATCTAGCGAAAGCTCATTAAATGTCAGAACGCTCCACCGCATACCATCTCCCCTATAAAACATTTTAAAAGTATAAAAAAATCAGTGTAACACCACTAAGATAAAAGAGGGATCAACACTTATGCTTATCGGATAAGTGGCGATTAGACAGAGGTGAGTAACCTGTTAATCGCTGCGTCTCCTTATCGAGAGCACTGCGGCAACGGCGATGAGCAATAAGCATGAGATAATGAAGAACACATCATTATAGGCACTGATATAGGCCTGCTGCGTCATAGTCTGCCCCAACAGCGCATTGGCCTGCGCCGAAGCGGTAACAGGGTCGGACCCTGCCTGAGTAAAAATATTAGCCGTCTGCATCAGATAATCATTAGCTATCGGGCTCACGGCCGGCAAGGTCTCTTTAATATGAGCCAGATGCTCTCTGGAGAGGTTATCGGTCAGGGTGGACACCAAGGCGATACCAAATGCCCCCCCTAAATTACGCATCACATTGAGTACTGTCGATGCCGATGCATTCTCATGGGGTTTGATATGCATGGTCGCAATGATACCGATAGGCACCAGGATGAAAGGCTGCCCCAGTGCCCGCACTATTTGTGACGCAATCATCTGATCGCCGGCATAATCGGCGGTCATATGACTGTTCATGTAATAGCTAAGCGAAAACATCAAAAAGCCAAACGCCGCCAGATAACGACCATCGAAACGTTCCATCAATTTAGGCACAAGGGGTAAAACCAACAGCTGTGGAAACCCCATCCACATAATGACTTCACCAATTTCCAGCGGACTATAATCATGGATCTGAGACAGGTAGAGAGGGATCATATAGATGGCACCAAACAGCGCCATCCCCAATAAAAAATAGGCCAGTGTAGAGAGGGCAAAATCCCTCTGTCCCAGCAACCTTAGGTTGACCAGAGGCTCGCTCTTTTTGAGCTGAATATAGATAAACAAGGCTATGTTTATCACGGCAATAATCGATAGATATTGAATGAGTTCAGAGCCAAACCAATCTTTACGGTTGCCCTCTTCCAGCACCACTTCTAAGCAGCCCATTCCTATGGCCATAGTGATGATACCGGACAGGTCCACATTCTTTAACTTTTCCCAAATAACGCCCTTTTTCTCTAAGCCATAGGCCAGCATCGCCATAACGATG
>Ga0209379_10001691_pt1 | contig 14090 bp, 10 predicted proteins | sample tdDd001_FD_187124 | JGI IMG/M metagenome (GOLD analysis project Ga0209379, IMG submission 187124) | Marine sediment microbial communities from the Atlantic coast under amendment with organic carbon and nitrate - tdDd00.1 (SPAdes)... | ecosystem: Environmental > Aquatic > Marine > Coastal >...
CGCTGCTTTGATTTGGACTTTACGTTCTTGCTGAATGGCTAACCCAAGCCACCAACGGGCATTCTCAGGCTCTCTTTGCGTTAAAAGCTGATAACTTTCTAACGCGAATTCCGTTTGCTTCTGCTTTTGAGCCAAAGCAGCTCGCATTGCCAAATAATCTCGAGTTGGGTTATCTGGCATAAAAACTAATGGGCTCAATGCCGCTTCAGGCTGGTTTGCTTTCACTAACAACTTGGATAATGCAAGTCTTAGTGGCTGGTTATCATTGTCCAACTTAATACCAGCCTGAAGGATCTCGTACGCTTTTCTGGTATCACTTTTACCAAAATATAATGCCGCTAGTTTTTGTCTCGCTTCAATATTCGATGGCTCATAACGCAGCGCCTCTGCATAAGCGGTCATTGCCTCCTGCATATCATTTGAATCCATTGCTTTACCGGCTCGGTTCATAGCTTTATCAGCAAGTTGTTGATGGCTTAGCTCCACCTGCTCAATATGCATCGAGCTCGCTTCATCAACGACTTCTAGCGGCTCACTGTGCAGCGTCGCTGGTTGTGCTATTGATTGATTATCTTCTGCCACCACTTTTTTAGGCGTAGAAGCAAGAGGTTGAGGAGAATAAATTTCTTCGGTCGCTATCTGCTCTGATTGATTAGAACGAACATGAGCCACTTCAATGTTTTTTGTTGCAACAACTTGCTGTAATTGAGGCGTTGTTTTGGTTGTTGGAGAGCTAGCATCTACATTTGCCACCTTTTTAGCCACAATATCAGCCCCTGCTAATGCCACTTCATTAACGTTGTCCGGCGTAGGCGCTTGAGAGACGGCCCACCCTCCGATAGCCAAGCTCATAGAAAAGCCCGCGATTAACCATAGCCAGGGCTTTCTTTTAGCAACGACCGGAACTTCCGCTCTTGATAGCTCAGGTTTATGCTCCTTCTCTGCTAGTTCAGATAAAGCTTTGTTAATTGCACTCAAGATCGGCTCCATCCCCAGAATATCGGGGTCTTAAACTTTGGTTTACAGGCATCAAGGGTGTCATGCATTGCCGCGTAAACGTGTTGATTCTTAATTAATGTACAGCGATCATTAAACGCCGTGAGTAATGATTTATGGCAAATCTGATTAATTAGCCTAGGAACCCCAGAAGCAGAGCGCCATATTGCTTTTTTCTGCTCAATGCTAAAAATGTGCGCCCCATTTCCCGCTTTATTAAGTCGGTTATCCATATAGGCAACGCCTTCATCTAAGTTGAGAGTACGTAATTCACAATTGAATGTGATGCGCTGTCGGAACTGCCGCAAATTGTGACTTAACAGGCGCTCCTCAAGTTCAGGCTGACCAAACAAAACTAACTGGAGTAGTTTGTCTTTCTCGGTCTCTAGATTCCCAAATAGGCGCAAAGTTTCTAATGCTTCAAAAGACAGTGCTTGAGCTTCATCAACAATTAAGACGGTTCTTTTTCCTACTGAGCGAATACAGATCAATCGTTCTTGAATAAGCTCCACAACATTTAGCGGATCAGCATTTTTAATTCCAAGCTCTCTAGCCACCGCTAGTTGCAATTGAGCCCCTGTAAGCGCAGGGTTTGGCAAGTAAATCAGCTCGGCATCATTTTCAATTTGCTCAATCAGCTTTCGACAAACCATGGTTTTGCCTGTTCCCACTTCCCCAACCACTTTGATGACCCCTTCTCCCATATGAATCGCTGCGATGATGGTTTGAATGGATTCATAATGAGGAGCTAACCCCAAAAACAGTTCTGTATTTGGGGTTAGTGAAAATGGTTGTAAGCGAAAACCAAAATGCGATAGATACATACGCTTATCAGCCCACTAGTTTAAGTGTTTACTGCATTACTGCATTACTGCGAATCAGGGAACCACTCTTGCAGCAAGTCACGCGAGCGCTCTAGTTCTTTTTGCCATGAGTTAACGCCAACGACCGTTGGTTTTAACAGAATAACAAGCTCCGTTTTTTGAGTGACGTCTGCCGTATTCCTAAACAAATGTCCCAGTGCAGGTATATCACCCAAGAATGGGACCTTTGATGTTTGATTCACGTTTTGTTGTTTCATCAAACCGCCAATCACCACAACATCACCACTTTTCGCTCTAATTACAGAGTCAGACTCACGGACCGAACTTTTTGCCAATGGTAGCTGAACATTTTGGAAATCACCGCCTAAATTGAGCGTTTTTAACTCTTCTTGAACTTCGATAACCGCAGGGTGAACATGTAAGAACACACTACCTTTATCATCAATCTGAGGTGTTACGTCTAGAGAAATACCTGAAAAGAATGGCGTTAACTCCACTTCAGGAACCGCATTAGAGTTCTCTCCATTTCCTGCATTACTAGATAATTGAGTCACAAAGTATTCATCCGAACCTACTTTTATCACCGATTTCTGATTGTTGGCTGCTGTAATTCTCGGGCTAGAAAGGACATTCAAATCCCCTTGTGTCGACATAAAGCTCAGAACTGCATCAAAGTTGCCATCTGAGATGGTGATATTCGTTTGACCACCGAGAAGCGTGCCGATAGCATCTAGCCCAGGTAGAGTTGGGATAGGTACACCAGCACCTGGAAGGGTTCCATCCGGATATGGGCGTCCAATCGAAATACTGCCAGATCCTCCAATTGAAGCTGATATATTTGACCAGTTGATACCTTGCTGATAACCATCACTCAAAGTCACTTCCAGAATCTTGGCTTCTAGAATAACTTGGCGTTGCATGCGTTGTTGAGAAACACCAAGGAACTCTCTCACTTCTCGGATATCATCAGGAAAAGCTCGTACAGTAATAACACTCGCTTGAGGCGTAACAACGACACTCTGACCATTTCCGGAGCCTATGAGACTTGCTACAGCTTGCTGTAATGCAGGCCAAAAATCACTTTCCGTCAACGTTTCAATGCGCGTACCGCCATTCGCAACAGTCGAGCTATCACTGCTTGAATCAGAATTTGAACTAGATTCGTCTGAATTGCTACCAGAGCTAGATGTACCTGCTGATGCTACAGAACCAGTAACTATACTCGTCAATGAGCGGCCAGAGCGCTTAAACTGCAAATAGTCGACAGGAATCGTCACCGTCCGCATACCCGCGGGATACACCTGTAAAACCTTGCCAGATTTGACCACATCATAGCCATACATGTTTTGCACGACATTCAGCACTTCATCAAGCGTCACATCCGTTAAGTTAACAGTAATTTTTCCTCTTACTGCAGGATGAATAGCTACGCTATACTCCGTCCCCTTTACGAGAGAAGCAAAGAAGCTTCTGGCTTCCACTGCATTAGCTTGAATTCGAAAGCGTTTTACCATGCCTTCAGAACCAGAAGCACTCGATTCAAGATCTGGCATCAAATCAGCTTCAACGGAAGAAGGGATTTCATCAAGCTGTCTGCTATTTGACTCGTTGATTGACTCGTTAAGAGCTTGCTTTACTTCTACCGGGTCTCTATGACCCATAGAGCATCCTGCCAACGAAGCAACCACCACTGCTATCACTAATTTACGCATATCTGTTTAGGCTCTGATTTTTATTGTTTTACATTTAAACGAAAAAGCTCGAGTTTCCAGTCTCGGTCACCACGCTTTAAAGTCACATATTCACTATTAATACTGGCAATACGGTAGCCATTTAAAGAATGCCCTTGCTCTACTATCTTATTATTCATAATGGCAATACATGGCATATCTGGCTTACACACAATACTATTTAGTGTTGGCAATCGATACTTCCGTTTTACTGTTGAATTAGCTTGAGTTGGTTTCTCCCAGCCTAGAGGTGCCGTAGGATCTTGATCAGCGGCACAAATGCTCGGCGCACTAATAGAACCGATAATCATCGCTAGAACTATTTTTTTATCCACCGATAAACTCCTCTTGAGAGCCCAAAGTGTATACTTCCAACACCAAATTAGCCTTTGGGTAATCCTCCACTTGGTAAGTGAAGTTACGCCAATAATAACTCACCGGAAGTTGTTCAAGTTTCTTTAGATAACTGGCAATAGAAAAGTAGTCACCGCTCAATTCTAGGCGTACAGGGTGCACGTAATACCCCGAGTACTGCGCCGCCTCTTTATCAGACGTAATTGGCTCCGCTTTCAATGTATTCAAGCTGATCAAATGCACACCTGATTGCTGCTCTAAAACACTTTGTAGCAGCTCTGCCATTTGAGAAGGTGTAATCAAGTGCTCAATGATTTGAGACAATTGCATTGATAAGTGCTGACTCTCTGATAGTAATTGGGCAATAGCTTGATCGACTTCAGCATTGGGATCTTTCTTCAATTGAGCTTGAACACGTAACGTTTCAATTTCAATCTGTTGATTACTCTGCTTTTGGGTATTTAGTTGCCTATTGCTGCTATTTACACTATCTAACTTCGGCTCTAATACCATAGTAAACAGCAACATAACTATCGTCACGAATCCACAAGCAGCAATTAGCCCTTTCTCTCGTGCGCTTAATTCGTCAAAGCGCTCTTCTAATGAAGACCAAACATCATTCATTCTTGTGTCTCCTTGCGAGTACTCAACTCAAATGTCACTACCCCTTTCTCGGTACGACCAATCGCAACATCATCAAAGGTGCGCCCTACCAAGCTAATCTCATTCTTGAATTGCCCCACCCAATCAGGTACAGCTCGAGGTGTCCTTGCGAGACCTTTTATATCAAGTTGCTCTTGGGCAATATGAATACCTGAAATAGAGATGTTGTTATTACTTAACTTCGCAAGAGAAGTCATAACACCTGAGTAACCAATGCGCTGTGAATCATCATACTTGCCTACAGCAGTTAGTGAATCTCGCTTAGCTTGAACCTCTTTTTCGAGACGAGCTTGCGCAGCTAACTTGTTAGCATCAGGCTTAAGCTTTCTCAATTGAGCGTTATAACGGTCTAGTTCTGATTTAAGAATGTCACCCTTACTTTTGGCGATATTTATTTGGTCATCAACTCCTTGATATTGCCAACTGACATAGCCATATGACAGCACAATAACCAACGCTGCTGTCACCCAAGATATCGCAACATTTTTAAGAGTAAGCAACCTCTTTTTAGGCTTCAGGTAGCTAGGAAATAAGTTAACTCGCCACTCAGAGACAAGTGATGCCGTATCCGCTAAGACATGACCTGATAGCTCATGCGCTTCTCCAATTAAGGCTGATACTTTGGTGCTAATTCGGTAATTTAGAGACTGCGATAGTTCATTTTCATCCTCTTCATCACAACATACTTTGAGCTGATGTAGCTGCACATTGCGAACCTGTGAAGATAAATAGTCAATTGAGCGTTGAAGCTCTAGTGACAAACTATCCATCTGTAAATCAGTAGATGGCACCCCCGTCAACGGTGATGTCACACTTCTTATCGTGCGGTTAAACATCATTGTATGTTCAACAAAGGCGCTGATTCTAAAGTGCCCCTTACATGAACGTTGCAGCAGTAGAAAATTACCCAATTCCCCTGACGCTCTTCCCCACACTTCATCTTCAGGAACGATGGTGTTAAGTGACAACTGATAGCGTTCAGAAAGCAACATCAATTTATCTAAAATCTTTCTTGGCAACACATAAGTTTGAACTTTCGTCGAGTTGGGTAACTCCACAGCATCAGCAACGATGTCAATCGCTCGTTCTGATATCAACTCCTTTAATAAGAATGGCAAGGCTGACGGCCACTCCTGGCGAGGCATAGATGGCTTATCAATCTGATAGATCTGATAGAAATTGTGTGACAAGACAACTGTCAGTGAGTCATAAGAGCTAGCAGCAACACTTAAAGCCTGTTCGCACGATTTCTCCCAATTTCCATCAGAGATATCAAATCTGGCTGGGCTAGCACTTTTTGCTGACGCGGATAAATAAACAGCATCAGGCTGTATCACCATAAAGCAGGTTCTTCCACCAGCAGAAGAACCAGTAATTCTATTGAGTAATCCGTGTAGTCTTTTCATTCTTATCTATTATTTTTTCGCCAGCGATTTCTGCGCCCAGGCTTAATCTGAGCATCAGATTGAACTTCTTTCTTAGCATCAATTATTGGAAATAAACGAACTTCAGATGAGAAATAACGTCCTTGTACTCCATATATACCTAGTTCAACTAGAGCATCTAGCTCTTGTTTGCTTTCAACTCCAACTGCAATAATCTTCGTACGACTATTTTCAGCGGCTCCTAGCATGCTACGAATAAACAGTTGGTTTTCATGTCTTTGGTCTATTTTTGTCACCAAACTACGGTGCAGCTTGAGATAATGGATGTCCACCTCTTTTAGGTAATGCGTGCTCACAATCGTACGCCCCGCTTGCCCAACGATTAGGCGACACCCCAAACCAGACAGCATTTTAGCGACTGGCCGCATAAAATCTAAGTGTCTTACAAATTGCGCCTCAACAAACTCAAAAATGAGACACTTTCGGCTCTCTGTTGACAACTGTAGTAGTTCATCCCGTAACCACTTAAAGTGTTCTCGCTGCCCAAAAGGGGGAACATTTAAATTGATGGTAAAATGGGTATCACCGTGGCTTTGTTGCTTATAATGCTGTAAAAACTGAGTCACGACAGCACGGTCCATTTGTGCTTCGTAACCAACCTGTCGGACAGCAGAGATAAATCGAGAGGCCTTCACAATCCCATTCTCTGGATCCTGAATACGGCATGTTACCTCTTCGTGAAGCACTTTTTTATGCGACGAATCACTTATTGAAAAGGCAGATTGTGCGTAGAGTATCACATTTTCAGGCGTTAATGCTGCATCAAAAAGCGTACGCCACCTGACACTACCTCGAACGTCCTCATAATGACTCAATTTCTTGAATCGACTCCAGTTATTGTTATTTTGTAATTGAGCGCTACGTAAAGCTGTCTCCGCTTCATCGATAATTTGGCTATGACGCTCACCTTCCTTGTACATCGTGATGCCAATATGGCACCAGTTATCAATGTCTAAAGGCGCTGGAGGTACTAACTTTTCGAGTTGACGAATACATTGAGATGCAAGATTGGCGACATCTTTGGCAGACTGATGCGGCAAAAACAAAGCAAAGTCAGCCTCATAATAACGAGAAAAAACCACATCAGGAAAACGCTGAACCAGATTAGAGATTAAGCTCCCTACTTCGACAATGAAGTCATCGCTAGACTGCTTATCTAGCTCTTCTTGAACCGATTTCCAATCTTGAATACGCAGCAATAGCACGGCCCCTCTTGAACCACTTTCAAGCAATGCCGATTCAAGTTTGCTGTCAAAAAGGACACGGTTTGCAGTACCTGTTAACTTATCAAGAAACGTCTGCGTACGAATGAAAGTATCGAATCGACTTCTTTCTTGGCGAGCATCTTGTAGTTCCTCAATCAAGACATCTAAGGCTTCGCTAGCAGTATACGGCCACTCTCGTTCATCACCTTTAGCATATTGCTCCACTCGTCCTGCTAGGATCATACGACCACGCTCTTCCAGCATCTCTGAACCAGCTAGCTGCTCTTTCAGCCATGCTACACCACGCAGCAAGCAAAAGATGATCAATACAACAGCTAAAGTGATAGACCATAGCGCTTGCATGGAGTAGCCATAACCTAAATAAGGAGGAACCACTTTAAAATGAATGACGTAGTTTTGGTTATGAGCTAATCGATAATCTTGTTCAAACAAGATCGAAGGGTCGACATGATGTGATGTGTCTTTGAAACGATACACAACTGCATCATTCGCGAATAGAGTCATTTCAACGATGTTACTTGCCTGCAGCATCTTCGGCATCCAGCGCTGCATAGAATAAGCCGCGTCAGGATCTTCCATCTCTTTGTCAACGACCTCAACAATCCCTTCTAAATAGTGATTGAGATACTCTTGTCCGAGTCGTTTGAAAGAGAGGGTGCCACCAACAAACAAGATAAACATTGCGCATATTACGATCATAGTGACAAAAGCCACCAGTCGTGTGCTTAGCTTTAGAGTAGGGGTATACCTCATGAATACCAAATTCCTTTTCTATTCACCATATACCTTATTGAATTACTTATACTTGATAACAAAACACTAAACAATCGGATTAATCTGATTGTGAGACGCTATAGCAAAATCACCATTTTACTACGCATTGAAGAGCTAAAAATGCGATCTGATGCAGACGCTCTTCCAAGCAATAAAAAAGCCGCGATATTCGCGGCTCTTTACTAGACGTATTGCTTAGAACGGAATATCGTCATCAAAATCCATAGGCGGCTCATTGTATTGCTGCTGTGGTTGCTGCGGAGCCTGTTGTTGAGGTTGCTGCTGTGGAGCATTATACTGCTGCTGAGCAGGTTGCTGAGGTTGACCCCAACCACCTTGTTGTTGCTGCTGTTGCTGAGCACCACCCATCGGTGCGCCACCTTGAGCACGGCCGCCAAGCATTTGCATAACGCCGTTGAATCCTTGAACAACAACTTCTGTCGTATAGCGGTCTTGACCATTTTGGTCTTGCCATTTACGTGTTTGAAGTTGACCTTCAACGTAAACCTGAGAGCCTTTGCGCAGGTACTCACCAGCTACTTCAGCCAATTTTCCAAACAAAGCCACACGGTGCCACTCTGTTTTTTCACGCTGTTCACCAGTCGCTTTGTCACGCCATGACTCTGAAGTTGCAATCGTGATGTTTGCTACAGCACCACCGTTAGGCATGTAACGAATTTCAGGGTCGTTACCAAGATTCCCCACCAAAATAACTTTGTTAATTCCACGGCTGGCCATGATGTGCTCCGTTTCACTCTGGATGTATTAAAAATTAAGCGCATTAGAATAACACGCTTTGCTGACTTGATTAAAGCCCAATTAGATTGTCAGTCATTCACCAAATATCTGGAACTAAAATCTCTTTTCTTGATTAAGGAGTAGCAAATGTGAATCACATTACATCATTCGTTTCTTTAGGCTTTGAAACTAAACGCAATTCTCTTCAAAGCCACTAGTTCATTTGCAGATTTGATGTCACCGTTATTCCAATCATATTAACTGGAGTAACCTGCTCATGAGAAAATCTGCTTATGCGAGAAAACTCTTTCTTATCAGCTTAAAACAAGATGAAAGTTCTCAGCTAACACAGCTGAAGAAATATGCTGATATGGATATTCCTCTCATTGGTATTGATGACCTTATGGAAGCCAACCCTAAGCACCGCAATAAGATCTTACTCATTGATTTTGAAGAACACAAAGACTTGATTCTTTCGATTAAGAATCTTCCATTAGTATGGAAGAACTTTGAAACAATCATATTTAACGTCCCAAAACGCCTAACTACGGACGAGTTACTCTCGTTCGGCCAGCTAAAAGGACTGTTCTATAAAGAAGATAGTGCTGAAAATATCGCAGAGGGATTCAAAGAAATCATAAACGGCCAAAACTGGTTGCCTAGGAATGTCACGAGCCAACTTTTGCACTACTATCGCAATGTCGTCAGCTCCCATACCACTCCAGCAACCGTTGACCTCACCATTCGCGAGTTACAAGTTTTACGCTGTTTGCAAGCAGGAGCCTCCAATTGCCAGATGGCAGAAGAGTTATTTGTCAGTGAATTCACAATAAAGTCGCACCTATACCAAATTTTTAAAAAGTTATCCGTCAAAAATCGGGTTCAAGCGATAGCATGGGCAGATCAGAATTTGCTGTCATAAATCCCTGTTTTCGTACTTTATTCATAATAATTACACGTCGAGCATGGTAAAGTACTCCAATATCTACAGGCTAGATAATCGAATAACAAAGGATCATATATGATAAAAAAATGCTTGTTCCCCGCAGCGGGTTATGGGACCCGCTTTCTTCCCGCAACTAAGTCTATGCCAAAAGAAATGATGCCTGTCGTGAACAAGCCACTGATTGAATACGGTGTAGAAGAGGCGATCCAAGCGGGTATGAACGGCATGTGTATCGTAACAGGTCGTGGCAAGCACTCTATCATGGACCACTTTGATAAAAACTACGAACTGGAACATCAGATCAGTGGAACCAACAAAGAAGAGCTATTGGTTGATATCCGTGAAATCATTGATTCAGCTAACTTTACCTACATCCGTCAACGTGAAATGAAAGGTTTAGGCCATGCAATCCTAACAGGCCGAGAACTAGTTGGAGACAACCCATTTGCAGTAGTTCTGGCTGATGATCTTTGTGTAAACGAAAAGGAAGGCGTTTTAGCTCAAATGGTCGCACTGTTTAAGCAATTCCGTTGCTCAATCGTTGCTGTCCAAGAGGTTCCCGAAGAAGAAACTCACAAATACGGCGTTATCTCTGGTGAGATGATTAAAGACGATATCTACCGCGTAGACGACATGGTAGAAAAGCCAGAGCAAGGTACTGCGCCAAGCAACCTAGCAATCATCGGTCGCTATATCCTGACTCCAGATATTTTCGAACTGATTGAAAATACTGAACCTGGTAAAGGTGGTGAGATCCAAATCACTGACGCATTGCTTAAGCAAGCGAAAGCAGGTTGTGTATTGGCGTACAAATTTAAGGGTCAACGTTTCGACTGTGGTAGCGTAGAAGGTTACATCGAAGCCACAAACTACTGCTTCGAAAACCTGTACCTAAAAGACGAAAAGAAATCTGAGCTAGGTAAACACGCAACGAAGAAAGAAGTATAAATAGCTCAAACTTACTGATTCTAAAGCCCAGCTAAATGCTGGGCTTTCTTTTACTGTTTTTTTGTCCAGTATTTTCTTTGCACATTTCTCACACTATGTAATACTTGCGTCACTTGGTTATACATAGAGCAAAAACGATGGATAAAATAGAAGTTCGTGGTGCCCGCACCCATAACCTCAAAGACATCAACCTCACTATCCCCCGCGATAAACTGATTGTCATTACTGGTTTGAGTGGTTCTGGTAAATCCTCTCTCGCATTCGATACTTTGTACGCTGAAGGTCAAAGACGTTACGTAGAGTCGCTATCAGCTTACGCGCGCCAATTTTTGTCTCTTATGGAAAAGCCAGATGTTGACCACATCGAAGGTTTGTCTCCTGCGATCTCGATTGAGCAGAAATCAACATCACACAACCCACGTTCTACCGTCGGTACCATTACTGAGGTATACGATTACCTGCGTCTACTTTACGCTCGCGTTGGTGAACCTCGTTGTCCGACGCACCATACGCCTCTGGCAGCTCAAACCATCAGCCAGATGGTCGATAAAGTCTTAGAGTTGCCAGAAGGCAGCAAAATGATGCTGCTTGCTCCTATCGTGAAAGAACGTAAAGGTGAGCATGTTAAGACTCTAGAGAACCTCGCTGCTCAAGGTTTCATACGCGCACGCATCGATGGTGAAACTTGCGATCTTTCTGATCCACCACCACTAGAACTGCACAAGAAACACACTATTGAAGTGGTTGTAGACCGTTTTAAAGTCCGCCCAGATTTGCAGCAACGTTTGGCTGAATCATTCGAAACCACACTAGAACTTTCTGGTGGCATTGCCGTGGTTGCTCCAATGGACGGCGACGGCGAAGAGGTGATCTTCTCAGCTAACTTTGCTTGTCCAATTTGCGGTTACAGCATGCAAGAGCTTGAGCCTCGTTTGTTCTCATTCAACAACCCAGCTGGTGCGTGTGGTACTTGTGATGGTTTGGGCGTGCAGCAATATTTCGATCCAAGTCGAGTTATTCAAGATGAAACGCTTAGCTTGGCACAAGGTGCGATTCGCGGTTGGGATCAAAAGAACTACTATTATTTCCAGATGTTGACAGCGCTGGCGGATCATTACGACTTCGATCTTCACGCACCATTTAACTCTCTACCAAAGAGAACCCAAGACATCATTCTTAAAGGGTCGGGGCGTACTGAAGTTGAGTTCAAGTACATTAACGATCGTGGTGACATTCGCGTTAAGCGCCATCCTTTTGAAGGGATCCTGAACACACTTGAACGCCGTTACCGCGATACTGAATCTAACTCGGTACGTGAAGAGCTTGCAAAATACATATCTACTAAGTCTTGCTCAAGCTGTGGTGGTACTCGTCTGCGCCTTGAAGCTCGTAACGTCTTTATCGCCGATACGACACTACCCGAGATTGTTGAACTCAGCATCGCCGACGCATTGGAATTCTTCCACACTTTGAAGCTCGAAGGCCAACGCGCCCAAATCGCTGAAAAAGTGATGAAGGAAATCAACGACCGCCTGCAATTCTTGGTTAACGTTGGCTTGAACTACCTCAATTTATCACGCAGCGCGGAAACCTTATCAGGCGGTGAGGCTCAACGTATTCGTTTAGCGAGCCAAATTGGTGCTGGTTTAGTGGGCGTCATGTATGTTCTAGATGAGCCATCAATTGGTCTCCACCAGCGTGATAACGAACGTCTATTGAAAACTCTGACCCACCTAAGAGATTTAGGTAACACTGTATTAGTGGTTGAGCACGATGAAGATGCGATTCGTTGTGCTGATCACGTGATCGATATCGGTCCAGGCGCAGGTGTACACGGTGGTAACGTGGTCGCTGAAGGTACGATGGACGAGATCATTGCCAATCCGAACTCACTGACTGGTCAGTACCTCAGTGGCGCAAAAGAGATTGCAGTACCAAAAGAGCGTACACCACGCGATCCAAAGAAAACCGTTGAACTACTTGGCGCGACAGGTAACAACTTAAAGAATGTCGATCTTTCCGTTCCTGTTGGCTTGTTCAGCTGTATTACCGGTGTATCCGGCTCAGGTAAGTCGACTTTGATCAACGATACCTTCTTTAAGATTGCTCATACCCAGTTGAACGGCGCAACAACGGCGCACCCTTCACCATACAAAGCGATCAAAGGGTTAGAGCACTTCGATAAAGTGATCGACATTGACCAAAGTCCTATCGGTCGTACGCCACGTTCAAACCCAGCCACTTACACGGGAATCTTTACTCCGATTCGTGAACTGTTTGCTGGCACGCAAGAGTCGCGCTCTCGCGGTTACAAACCGGGGCGCTTTAGCTTTAACGTTCGTGGTGGTCGCTGTGAAGCCTGTCAGGGCGACGGCGTAATCAAGGTGGAAATGCACTTCTTACCTGACGTTTACGTTCCTTGTGATGTGTGTAAAGGTAAACGCTACAACCGCGAAACACTTGAGGTTCGTTACAAAGGCAAGACTATTGATGAAGTACTAGAAATGACGGTAGAAGATGCACGTACTTTCTTTGACCCAGTGCCCGCGATTGCTCGTAAGCTACAAACGCTAATGGATGTTGGTTTGTCTTACATTCGCTTAGGTCAAGCAGCAACTACATTGTCAGGTGGTGAAGCTCAGCGTGTGAAACTGGCTCGAGAGCTGTCTAAGCGTGATACTGGTAAAACCTTATACATTTTGGATGAGCCGACAACTGGTCTGCACTTCCACGATATCCAGCAGCTACTAACTGTACTGCACCGTCTGCGAGACCACGGAAATACCGTTGTCGTCATTGAACATAACCTCGATGTAATTAAGACGGCAGACTGGATTATCGACTTAGGTCCCGAAGGCGGACAAGGCGGCGGTGAGATCATCGCACAAGGAACACCTGAAGATGTGTCTCAGATCGAAGGTTCACACACAGCTCGCTTCCTTAAGCCTATGTTGAAGTAGAAAAAACAGGTAAAGTACAAAGACCAGCCAGTGCTGGTCTTTTTTTAATAGTAATGGCGTAATTTCATGGCAACAATACATGTAAGTGGCACAAAACTTTCTCCAAATAGAGTGAAAGCGCCTCTAAATCGCAAGTTTCTTATTTCTCTCACTGTTGTTTTTCTACTTGCGATGCATATATTTATGCCAAACCCTGGCGGATCAGGGCTTGCCCTCTCTTTTAACGCCACAACTTGGATTGGTTTGAGTATCAGCCTTGGAATAGGCTTATATCATTTAGCAACAAATAGAGAAGTAAGATACTCAAAATTAACCATTGGCCTGCTATTTAGCGGTGTGATCATTTCCATACCTGTGCTTTTCCCCAATGCGAATATTGAACACTCTGCAAATCAGCTTATCGGTCTATGGACTGGGTTGATATTGTTCGTTTTGCTACAACAATTTAAATTCAGCAACAAGCACAAGCAGAGACTCTTGTGGTTC